>JACCDS011330345.1_pt1 | contig 23483 bp, 11 predicted proteins | sample 7446441 | NCBI WGS metagenome assembly JACCDS01 (sample SAMN15323445, study PRJNA562643) | freshwater metagenome | isolation source: river surface water | place: USA:Blue River Watershed | collected 2017-08-17 | reverse complement strand
GCTTTTCCGGTGGTTGAATTAAAAATCAGTAGTCCGGGCTCAGGACTCGTTATTGATGATCTGTTGGTCGTAGTCATTCTCGGGAGGAGCAGTCCCTTGCTCGTGCTTGAGATTTCTAAGGCTGCGTTGGCTGCGGGCGCTGTCGTGCCGATGCCGACGGACCCCGAAGTGGTCACCTTAGTGACCGAGGTGTTGCCAAGTTGAATGGCGTTGCTGGCGTCAACCTCAGCTGCGTAACCAATGGCTGTTGCGTTGGTTAGGTTGTTGCTCGTGACGTCGGCCTGGTTTCCAATGAGTGTGTTGTTGGTTCCTGAGGTAACGGCTGATCCGGCGGCTCGGCCGAGCGCCGTGTTTCCGGAACCGGTTGCTGCAGAAAGGGCACTGTAGCCGACGGCCGTGCTGTTACCGTTTGAGGTAATCGCTTTTGCGGCGTCGTAGCCGAGGGCGGTATTGTTGTCTCCAGTTGTGAGCGCATTGAGCGCCGTGGTACCAATCCCAAGGTTGTTGAGCGCCCCGCTCGCTACGTTTGCAGGCTTATTAAGGCTGAAGTACGACGTCGAGGCATCGGGGTCCACATACCAATCAGCTTGAATGACCCACGCAGACCCGCTGTATACATAGAGTCCCGTCGTGCCGTCGGTTTGGTACACCATCATGCCGGTGGCTGGGCTTGATATGGCGGCACGTTGGGTTGCCGTCATGCGCGGAGGCAAAAATCCCTTGGTGGTCGACGCCACCTCGAGGGCGGCTGATGCGTCGGGAGTGGAAGTTCCCACACCCACTTGTGCGAGGGCAAGCGTGGGCAGTGCTGCCGCGAGCAGCAGAGTAAAATACTTCATTAATCGGGTAGCGCTTGGTAATCGCCCCTAAATTAATCAAATTCAATCGTTTTGAACTTTTTAAACGATAGTGCGATTTGTTTCAAACAAAAAAAATCCGGACCTCAGCCCGGATTCCCACAATTAACCAAAACCCCAAACCTTACTCTTCAGCATCAGACAGCGCCCAATCCTGAAAGTCGGCCTGTGAGATGTACAGGTTGAGCAACTCGCCGCGGTCAAACAGCACTCCGAGGCGCACCCAGGGTTGGTCGGTGTCGGCGACATAGATGGTTCCGCCGTCAAACGTATCAAAAAAACGGTCGTAGTAGCGCTTGGTGGCCCACTTGAGCACCTCATAGCCGCCGCCGTCGTTGAGCTCGATGGCCACATACGGCTTGTCGTTCGCGTCAAACGGGTAAAACACCGAATAACTCACTAGGGGCGTCACCTTTGAGATGCGCACCTGAATTTTTGCGGAATCCCGAACCACGCTCCGCTCATTGAACGTCGGAGAGCCAAGAAGCTGCTGCCAGGTGGAATCGGTCTTGCTCAGCGCGTCCTCGATGGGCGGCATAAACCTGTACAGCGGGTACACGTCGAGGGTGAGGCTGGCGGACTTTTCGTCGCCAGACGCCTCCAGCGAAACATAGGCTTCGGGGGTGTAGTAGGCAAAGGAGTTGTCGCCGGTCCGTTCGGGTTTCATGTTTGTAGAAATCTCTTGACCGACGGCAGTCAGGTCTTTTTCTTTGAAGTCCGCGTACTTAATCCACCACACCACGTCGGCGTCGATGGCATCGATGTGGCCCACCTCGGCCAGCACGTGCGCGCCCTTTTCGGGACCGATGCGGTAGGTGTTGGCCCAGACACTGTCTTCGGGCGCCAGGCCGGTTTCGCTAAAAAATTGGGCCGCGGGCTTCATCACCCACGTGTAGGGCTTCATTTCGGCCTTGAGCGGAACCGTCTTCACGGTCTTTTGCGCCGTCGCACCCAGGGCGGAACCCAGGAGCAGCGCGAGGAGGGGGAGTTTGGTGTTCATTGGGGGAATTTACAAACAGGCTAAGAATTAATTGGAATTGACAATCTACCGCAAATGGTGAATAAATACTCAAGATCAATCGTTGATACCGTGGACCGTCCCATTAAATTCGTAAGCGATGAAAACGATTAAGGTGGTCGCTGGGGTTGTTCGCAATGGATCCAAATTTCTTTGTGTTCAACGCGGACCACACAAGTTTCCGTACATCAGCGAAAAATGGGAGTTCCCAGGAGGGAAACTTGAAGAAGGGGAGAGCTCTGAAGCTGCGTTAATACGAGAACTTAAGGAGGAATTGGAGCTTGAAGCTATGAATTTGAGTTATTTAATTACCGTTGATCATGTGTATCCGGACTTTCGGATCATTATGGAGACGTTTATTTGTGATTCAGCGACTATCGAATATCAACTTTCAGAGCATAAGGCCGGAATGTGGTTGTCTGCAGATGAGATGATCGATTTAGATTGGGCCGCTGCAGATGTGCCTATCGTTAATGCCCTTAAGAATGTCTGATTCGTTGCTCAATCAAGGCCTTCAATATTCTTTCATAGAGAAAAGTGAGTATTCGGTATCATATAAGTCCAGGGTACTTACGAATGATCGAAAAAGAGATCTCAAAGTCCTCAGTGCTATTCAATTTGAACTAAGACACTGTAGATCATTCTTTTGGAGTGTTGCATTTGCCACCAGTGGGGGAGTACAATCGATTCTTGCAGAATTAATTGCACTTGAAGCTAAGGGGGTAAAAGGCAAGATTTTATTGTCAACCTATCAAACATTTACCCAGCCCGAGGCTCTGAATAAATTGATGAAATTCAGCAACCTTGAGGTGCGGCTCATGACTGAAGATATAGAGCGAGCCCATTGGAAGGGATTTGTGTTTGAGCATGAATCGAGTTATGCGGTCATCGTGGGAAGTTCCAACCTCACAGAGGCAGCACTTAGTACGAATCGCGAGTTAAATGTTGAGCTCCACATGAAAGAGGAAAGTTCACTCTTCATGGAGCTGAACTACGAGTTTGAACTTGACTGGAATCGTTCTCACCCGTTAACTCCGCAGTTCCTAGAGCGCTATCAATTGGCTTGGGAAAAGCAATTTGCATCTAGGATTCCACGCGAAGTACTACCGCATGGTCAAAGTGTAGTGCCGAATCAAATGCAGCAAGAAGCTTTAGCAAGGTTAAAGCAAGTTCGCCAGGAGGGTCATGATCGAGCATTGGTGGTTTCTGCAACTGGCACTGGTAAGACATTTCTTGCGGCATTTGATGTTCATTCGTTTGGCGCGAAGAAGTTTTTGTTTGTAGTTCATCGCGAAAACATTGCACGAAGGGCACTCGAGACATTTGAAATCGTACATGGTACCTCGTTAAAAATGGGACTATATACTGGTGGGCGATTCGATCACGATGCGGATTTCCTTTTTGCGACCGTACAAACCTTAGCGCGAGATAACCACCTGCAGCAGTTTCATCCAGAGCATTTTGATTACGTCGTGATTGACGAGGCCCATCGGTCTGGTGCAGCACAGCATCTCAAGGTAATGCGTCACTTTAAGCCAAAATTCATGCTTGGAATGACGGCCACGCCAGAGCGCTCAGACGGTTTTAATGTCTTTGCAGAATTCAATCACGTCATTGCCTATGAAATACGCCTGAAGCAAGCCTTGGAGGCAGAAATTCTTAGCACATTTCACTACTTCGGTATCGAAGGCATTGAGGTTGAGGGGTACGGAAGTGTGGATGGATTCAATCAGCTAGAACACGAACGTCGGGTTGACCACGTCATTGAGCAAATTACCAAGTACGGCGCGGACAAACCTCGAATTCGAGGTTTGATCTTTTGTTCGAGACAGGAGGAAGCCAAAGCATTGGCTTTGAGTTTAAACGCTCGCGGTGTGCGCTGTTTGGCCTTAACCGGCAACGACTCAGAGGATGTTCGGGAAGTCGCGATTAAGCGATTGGAGTCGGATGAACTCGATTCACTAGATTACCTCTTGGTGGTTGATATTTTTAACGAAGGAATTGACATTCCAAAGATTAACCAAGTGGTGATGCTGCGACCAACGGAGTCCGTGATTGTGTTCGTGCAGCAGCTTGGACGTGGCTTGCGAAAGGCTAAAGGAAAGGACTTCTTGACAGTCATTGATTTTATCGGGAATTACTCGAACAACTTCATGATTCCCATTGCATTGTATGGAGATAATCGATACGATAAAGAGGGGTTGCGTCGCAATATTTTGGGTGAAAACATGTTCATTCCGGGTGCCTCTACTGTAAGTTTTGATGAGGTTTCGCGTGAACGGATCTTCAAGGCTATTAGTGAAGCAAATCTGTCCTCCAAAAAACTTTTGAAGGAGGAGTTTGAACTCTTGAAGTATGAGTTAGGACGTGCTCCAAAAATGATGGATTTTATCCGCCTTAACAAGCGCTACCCTACAACCTACTTTATTCATGAAGACGGCAAATCACCAGCGTTTAAGTCATACCTCGAGGTATTAAAGCAACTTGCAACTGAGGAAGTAGATGGTGTGCATTCGTTTGAATTTGAGATAATTGAGATGCTCATGAAGGCCCTTTCATTTAAGCGAAAAACGGAGTTCCTTATTCTTCAAAAACTCCTTAATCAGAAAGGTTGGCTCAATCGCGATGATTTAGCGGTTCACATGGCCCAGCACGAGGAACTGGACTCTATGATGTCGGCAATCCGAAATCTAACCTTGGAATTTGATGACAGTGTAGTGCCATTTAAGCAGCGAGAACATGCGAAGGAGTTTTCAATTGTGGAGCTTCGTGGTGATCAAATTCGACTCAGGGATGGGTTATCGAGCCAAGTGAAAGCCCACTTAGTTGATTTGTGTGCCTCTGTTTTGAGTATGCTGAGATCCGAGAAGTTTGGTCCAAATGGACTCACGCTATATAAAAAGTTTACTCGTCGCGATGCAATGCTCCTTTTGGGGTTTGAAACGATGATGAATGAGCAGTCCATTGGGGGCTACCGCTACGACAAGAAGCGACCTGTAATGGCTATTTTTATGAAGACCCACAAAGAAGGTGAATGGGATCACATCGTGGATAGGTTCACGTCACCATCAACATTAGACTATTCTTCAAAGCCCGGTCAAAGACTTGGAGGTGCGGTTCATAATTGGATTCAAGAAAATTCTTACGGAGAATTCCATCTTTTCTGTGCTAAAGACTCCGGAGAAGGGCCAGGCTTTTACTACATGGGCTTAATGACGCCTCATGTCGATCGTTTTGAGAATGCACCGCACCATGGCAAGAACTTCGTTCGAATGCATTTTACGCTAAAAGTACCAGCCAGTAAGGAGATTTACGACTATTTGACTTATTAAACAGAGTTCTTGAGGTACGCATTTAGTGCCTCATCTTCACACCAGACTGTACATGACTTCATCCCCCGTGTCATAAGAGTTCGATATGTATTTCGCACGATAAGATCGATTTGCTTGAGGGCATTGGGATCTTTTTGAACAAGTGATTTTGCTCCTTTCATGGTTTTGTCGTGCCTGTCTCGGGCGGTGAAGTCCGTTTGGACGTTCCCATCTCGATATACAAGGTCCTTTCCTATTATTACTCCAATATGTTCAACTTCAAGTCCTTGGCATGTGTGAATGCAGCCGATTTGTTCCACGGAATGGGGTTGGGCGATCCAGGTACTTCCGTCCGAGGCAAGATTCCATTGTTTTTCAAATCCGTATTCTGGAAAGACAATGTCCATGGCATTGGGGTTTGTCTTGCTTCGCCAAGGATAACAGTATCCCGCCACCACTCTGGCAGAATTACCGTGATTGAGCGCTAGAATCCAGTTAAAAAGCTCATTGGGAGAATTGACTACTGAAAACTGGTAATCCGTTCCGCTCAATGTTGGATGTGCGGTTTCGCGAATTCCTAACGTATTGTCAAGCCAGGCCATATAAATGTCCGAACCGCCGCAACGGAATTGACTTTGAAGGTCGTCGATTACCACGGTTGCGTGCGCTTTTTGAGCCCAGTGGCGGATTTCGTCCTCGCTTCCAATATCAGCCATTGCTACTTTCTGGTTCTCGTCCAAAAAGAACACGCTGGTTTTGGCTGCAGAAATAATCTCTTTGATTTGGTTTTCGCCAAGGTTTCCATAAAGTCCTGATTTCTCGTTAAGACGGTGCGCTTCGTCAACTATTAGGACATCATAGCCATTGGCAGGTACATCGATAAACGTCCCAGAGCCAATAAAGAGTGAATCATATCGGGACTTGGTCATTGCGCCCAGGAGTTTGCCTTTGTAGACTGCCCTCGGTGCGGCATTTTTGGAGACGTACGCGGGGTTCAGGTGCTTGTTAATAGCGGCTACCAGGAGATTAATCGCAACTACACTTTTTCCGGTACCGGGTCCACCCCGAACAATGAATACTTGCTTTCCGGGGAGAGAGGGGTTCATTAGGCTTAGTGCGCGTTCAAAAACTACTTTTTGGTCGTCCAAAAGCACAAATTCGGGCTTGTTTTTAAGCATTCCGCTTAGTGCACTCGCGAGTTCCTTGGACGGCTTGATCCGGCCATTTTGAATGAGATACAAGGCCGCACCACGATCACCATGGCGTATGAAGCGCTTAATAAAGTCTTGAAGGTCGTTGATTTCTGTTCCAAGAAATACTGGGGCCTGTTCCCAATAATGCTTGTATCTGGCATCTCGAATTTCCTGAGCAGACGTTAGGTTGTGCGTGAAGGCGCATGCGTTTACACTTACGGTTTTCGTGAAAACAGCTTCGTTAAAAGAACTAAGCGTTTGCGCATAACTCAAGGCCTGGTAGCTAGGGTGTGTGGTATTTCTAATACCTCCGCCGAGGGCTGTGCGAACAATGCCGTCTTCTTGGGTTACTTCAACCGAACTCCACTGCTTCAATTCAATGATAATGGCGTGGTTGTGATTATTTTCATCTGTACCCGTAAGTATGAAGTCAATTCGCTTTGACGTTGGTGGAAGGGTAAATTCAATGCAAACTCCAGTGTCATTGGGGATTCCGTAGTCACCAACTAACGCCATGTGCATGTACATCATGGAATTGCGCCAGGAATCCAGTTCACTTTTTGGGACGTTGCGGTGAAGCTTTGACTTGAACTGTTCTGCAATGATTTCATGTATTCGGCCGCTATGTACGTCGTTTAAAAATCCCGACTTATCTGATTGATAGACAATCATAGTTCAGTGTACTTGTTCGCGGAACCCTTTGACTTTTCAACAGGGTATTTCTCTGCATTCAGCTGAATTTTATCAAGGACAATTTCTGCTGGGTCCAGTCCGTGTTTGTCTGCAAGCAATAAGGCATAAGCCAGGACGTCTGCAAGCTCTTCCTTGAGGCGGTCATGCTTTTCTAATGGTAATTCAGCATTCTTAGACCATAGGAAAAGCTCATTAAGTTCTGCTGCTTCAATGCTTAAAGCTAGGGCAAGGTTCTTGGAATCGTGAAATTGCGCCCAATCTCGTTCGTCGCGAAATGCTTTAAGTGCTTTAATTGCTTCAGTTAACTGGGACATGGTTTAAGTGCTAAAACTTAAAGATATGTCCCAGTAGCGTGAATCTAGGTCACGATTGGCCCTATATTATTTATCCCCGAGTTTTAACCCTTCCGTTTTGAAATGGACTTCGTCAAAATCTGACGAATATCACAAATAAGCCAATTGCGAGTACCACAATTCCGGCGGTAAAATACTGGCCGGCAATAGTACCAAAGTCGTTGGGGTCCCACGAGATCTGGCCCAATACAGCATAGAACAACGCAAAAAGTCCCAGTGTGATAGCTAATGCGCAGAGGATAATCCCGAGGATAATTCGAGCTGCAGTGTTTAATACTTGCGTGGCGAATTTTTTTCGAGTTTGAACCTCGCTGGCCTCGTTTAAATCAGCGGCTCGATCCACAAAGGGCTGAACCATGGCGGGGATCTCCTCACGCGGAATTTCAAGGACCCAACGCTGCTTTTGAAGGGGCTCTTCGGCTTGGAACTCGGCAGTTGGAGCCTCAAAAGGTGATTCAGATTGAGCTATAGGTTCGGCAGGTACATAGTCTTGGTGTTCAATGCTGGTCACACATTCCTCCGCGCGCGCTGATTCGGGCGATTTTGGAGTTTCGGAATCAGGTCGAACGAGACGCCGGGGTTCAAGACGGATTCCGTACTGGGAATCTACGTTGATGGAGCAGGCGGTGAGGGCTAGGGCGGCGAAGATGGAAGTGATTTTGTGCATGGCCGGTTATGAATTCTCAGCGGCCTTTTCAGCCCGCGACTTCTGCTTTAATGCCTCAACCTTCTTGCCCAATTTAACGAATCCCACGATGGAAGCAATAGTGATAAGTAAGGGGAGAATTCCGCTGAAAATACCTAAGTCGCCGTACGGGATCCACCAGGCAAAAGCGATAAAGGTGAACAGAGTTGAAATAAGTGCCGTTACAAAAAGCAGAAACATTAAAAAGCCAAGTCCAACGATTTGATCGGAGGTCGTGCCGGGTTCAGCACTTGGAGTATTCTTGGTTGCAACGAAATTTTGGTCCGCGTTTTCATGCGCTGCGGGCACGGGCGAAGATTCTTGGAGCGGTTCCACTTGTTCCGAAGTTGGGGTAGCGTCAAGATCTACCGAGATGTAGTGCTCTTGGCTGTAGTTTCCGTCAAGGGGGCTGGCAAGGGTTAAACCGCTTTGAATTTGACTCTGCGGAATTACCTCGGCTTGAACGGAGGGAACAACAGTGGAATGAGATTCGGCGTGTTCCGATAAATCTTTTGGTGCCAAAACTCGGCGATCCCATCGGAGTCCGTACTGCGAATCCAACTGAAGGCTGCACGAGGTGGTGAGTGCCAGTGCGGCGAGGAGGGTGGTGATTTTGTGCATGGCTTGTCTTGGTTTAGTTCTTTTTATTGGACTTCTGTTTTGATTTTTTGGTCCAAAGTTTTTTAATGAGTGAAATACATAGCCAAATTCCGCTCCCGGTAATCAGGGTTGTGAGTACACCTTGTGGCCATCCAACGGTACCAAGAATGTATCCGTCGGTTCCCGTCGTCGAGGTCCAGTCAGTAATAAGCAGTGTGATTAATCCATAAAATGCCAAAACAAGCCCTACAAAGCCAAGGATTAACGTTGCCAAGACCTTGAGTACGATGATGTCTGTCCCGTCCAACTTTGATTGTATCACATGTTCGAGATCGGCTATACGTGGTGCTGATTCGGTATTCGAGTGGGTTTCAGGTTCCGGCGTAGCCCAAGATGTATGTGGAGCCTCTGGGATTGATGTGGATTCCGTGATTTCTAAAGGACCAAACGTTGGGAGTTGGTCGGTCGGAACAGTGAAGGATTCCGCGGACATTGCCGTCATTGGGGCACTTTTGACTTCTGCTGACGCTACCTCGTTCGTAGACGCTGTTTCGGGCGCTGATGGCACGATAGGTTCGCTCTGCGGCGCATAGATTCTGCGCTCCCAACGTAGCCCGTACTGCGAATCCAACTGAAGGCTGCACGAGGTGGCGGCGAGGGCCGCGATTGCCAAGAATAGGGTGTGGTGTTTCATAAAGTGAATTTGGCACGCGATTTCTGCGTGGCAATGCGCTGATATGTTGTGTTTTAAGCGAATTCCGCGGTTGGCACGCTTCGCAGTGGTAAAAACTGCACGAACTACCCCGCCCTTGGCCGGGTTAAGACCGTATGATTCCCGATGCCGTACTCGAGGGGGTGGAGCACCTTCGTAATTCAGACCCCGCCCTGCGCGCGGTGGTGGACCGCTTGGAAGTTCCGCTGCAGCCCTCGACCGGCAACGTGTTTGAGGACGCGCTGAGCTGCATTTTGGATATGCGGATCCACTACACGCCGACGAATGCAGCGTTCCGCTACAAACGTTTAAAGACGTTGTACCCGTTTGAACTGCATCCCGAAACCGAGGTGCCCGAAGACGTGGTGGCCGCCCTCAAACTATCGTACCAAAAGGCCGACGCGTGGAAGGCCCTGTGCGCCATCGCCCAGCGCGACCGCTGGCCCGACCTGGATTGGGTCGCCATGCCCGACGAAGAGGTGGTGCAGCGGCTCACGGACGTTCCCGGCATCGGCCTTTGGTCAGCCCAAATGATCCTACTTTTTACGCTGGGGCGGCCCGGAATACTTCCGCGCGAAGACTACCAGCTGCGCAAGGCCGTGTGCGAACTCTACGGATATTCTGAGGCCGAATACGCCGACCGAATCGACCGCCTCATCGAGCGCTGGCAACCCCACGCTAGCTTGGCGGCGCGCTACCTGTACCGGTGGCGGAACCCGGGAAAGTGAGGTGCTTTGTGAACGTCACCAGAGTTTGATGGTTTACGGTTCATATCGCGTTTGTCAGGTCAAACCTGAATTTTTAGATATGAAATCCAAAAAATATGAGATTGGGCCGAATGCGGTGTGATTAACTGTTAAAGTGCAAAATTCACAAATTGCCGCTGCCCGTTGCGTTCTGGTAAATCTTCAAACATAGAACATTGGGCATCCTTTCTTCGGTTCCCACTAGTGAAACATGGAGTCACATTTAACGGAATAGTTGCCGACACTTCGATCGTTCCACCCGACCGTGCATCTGTAAGGGAATTAACGGTAAAGTCGTACGACAGACCGAATTGGTAATCTTCGTACTGCCACTGAACGGCCATAATGACCGCATCACTTCGTTCACGAATAGAAGTAAAGTTTCGGTGCCTTAAACCAAGGTTAATGAATCCGTGAGCATTGATTTGCTGTCCCACAAAGCCAGTAATAGTTTGCAAGGGATCTTGGTAGTCTAGTGCGATCCCCAAATTAGTTAAGTACTTGATTCGTGAAAAACTTGGCGGGATAAAAATGCCAGACCAAAACCCCGTATAACGTCGCGGAATCCGATTCTGTAAACCAAAGAAGGTTTCGGTTGGTCGCGAAAAGTGATATACAGCAAAACCAATTTTATGGATTGAATTGGTAATCTTATTTCGGTAATCCAATCGGATACCAGCAGAAGGGTCTATGGCAATGTTTGATGATTCCAATTGGGGGTTAACTAATGCTGCATCTCGGTAAAATCCAATGTAGGGGTGGTACTGTGATGTGAAGCTTAGTCGCTGCCAATCCAGCGTTTTCTGTGAGATTCCCAAGGACATCCCGGTAGCTAAAACAATTTTTCTACGACGGTTCTCTTGAATCCTTATCGGTTTAGCGGCATAGAGTGTCAGGGAGTTAGTGGTTAACAAGCCCTCACCCTCAATCGAATTCCGCATCTGAAGTCCGTATGCCAATCCAACATCAGAACAGAATGTTTCAAATGAAATTTGATTGAAGGAATAAGCTCCCATGAGTCTGGCACTCGGAACATTGACCCACTGCTGCCGTGAATTCACACCCAAAGAGGAGCGGTACAAGTGCCCTACAAACGATGGATTCAAGTAAAGTCGGTTGGATATGAATTGGCTAAAGACCGGATCTTGGCCGTGGGCAAGAACCGTCATCAAAAGCAATGCAATCAACTTAAATAACCTCATCGAATCAAAGTTACTGTTCCGTAATCCCGTTTGCCGATCTTGCTTCGTTCAGTGAGCCAATTGGTTCCGTCATCAAATACCGCACGAATTTTCCAGACATAAGCACCCATGGGTAGCGGGTCGCCCGTGTTATTTAATCTGCCGTTCCAGGCTTCAGAAGGAATTCCGTTGGCGTCAAGTGCGGTAGTTACGAACACGACGTTGCCCCACTTGTCAAAGATCATAAGCTCGTATTCCATCAAGCTGTGGCCCTTGGGTAAGAATACAGCGTCTTCGCCTGCATATGTGATGTCGGGAGCCAGTGCATTCGGAACATCTAGTTGAGCAGGCCAAAGCCAAAGTGAGGTGCATACCGAATCTTTACAGCCAAACGAGTTGGTCGCAACCAAGCAAACATTTAAACTATCCAGTCCAGAACGGTTGGGATCGTATACATGCTCCGGTTCAAATTCCGTTGAAGTCGCTCCGTCACCAAAAGTCCACAGATACGTAGTATTCGGATCACTGGTGACCGTAAGGTTGACCATTTGACGGGTACGCAGGTTGACGCGGTCAATTCGGAATCCAGCTTGCGGAGTAGGGTGAACAGTTACAGGTTGCGATACCACCACATCGGAGCAGCCACTCGCCATGAATGCGGTCAGGGTTACCAAGTAGGTGCCCGCGGTACCGTAGGTGTGGAATTGATTCTGAGCGGTGTCAGATACGATGGTTCCGTCGCCAAAGTCCCAATTAAGCCCAATTAACGTGTCAAGCGAAGAATTGAATTGAGATAGGTTGGTCGCTCGAATTTCAAGTGGGGCACAGCCCGAAAGCGGCTGTACATCAATAGCAGCTGTAACGCCATCCCGAACTAAGATCTGACGCAGTAGTGTGTCCGTGCAACCAAATGCAGACTCTCCAATTAAGGCTACGGTGTAGATTCCGGCCTGGGTGAAGGTGAAGCTTGGCGATACAAGACGCGAGGTGTCCACGCCTGGGTTCGATACATAGTTGAAGTCCCAGAAGACGCCAATGGTTCCGGTAGAAGAGTTATTAAATTGGTAGGTCTGCGGAACCGAACAAGAGTCACCCGCAATAAGCACTGGTTGCATGCTCAAACTTGGAGTGGGGTAGACGAGCACGATTTGTGTCGTTGAGTCACTGCATCCAGTTGAGGTGGTATGAACGAGTTTTACTGTGTAGGTGCCCGGTGCTGCGTACGAATGGCTTGGGTTGATGGCGGTACTCGTGTTTCCGTCCCCGAAGAACCAAGCAGTACCGACAATGCTGCCGCTCCCCGCCGTGGACGTGTTGGTAAACATTATGGGCTGCTCGTTGAAGCACGCGTTCAGTGCACTGAATTCTACATCAGGCGTCGCAAGTACAGTAACCGTGGTGAATGCGGAATCCTGACAGCCATTTGAAGAGGTTACGATCAATTTTGCGGTGTAGGTTCCGCTGCTATCGTACACGTGTATTGGATTTTGAAGTGCAGAGGTGTCTCCATCACCGAATTCCCATCGCCACCCTGCAACCCATCCGCTGCTAAGTGCAGCTGTTCCGCTAAATTGAATACTGTCGTTGGCGCAGGTAGGGCCGTTGTTTGAGGCACTAGCGACAGGGGCGGGGAAGACGGTGATCGTCGTAAAGGCGGTATCGTAGCCACAGCCGTTGTCCACAAATAACGCCACGGTATAGGTGCCAGCTTGGGTAAAAGTCCACGTTGGGTTGCTCTGGGTCGACGACATGCCGCCGCAGGTTTGGGCCGCGGAATTCCAATTAAAGCACCAGTTGTCGTTCAACGCGTTAAACGAAAGGTTCGTAAAGTTGACCGTCAACGGGGCGCAACCCGAGGTGACATTGGATTGCAAAAATGCTTGAACCGTATTTGGTTGGAGGTATACGGATTTGGTTAAGCTGCTATCGCCACATTCATTAAACACCGTTAGGGTAATGAAATAGGTTGTGTCGTTAAAACCGCTGTAGCTGTAGGTATGGTTCTTTTGCCCCCATTGGTAGATGTAGGTTCCGTTTTGCAGGATGCGGTTCGGAGTGTACGAGGCAAAAGTTCCGTCACCAAAAGAGATGTACGCTGAATCCGCATCGCCCGTGATCAAACCGTCTAATTGGATTAAAACGTTTAACGGGGTGCAGCCTGAATCGGGCAGCAGCGCAAAATTGGCTACCGGCGGAGTTTTAACTACAAGGCTGTCAAGCGCAGTGGCAAACCCACAGCAGTTGAACACGGACTTGGCGAGGTAGTAGATCGTGTCGCTCCGGTAGTTGGGCAGCAACGTTGGAAGACTTGTCCAAGCTGTTTGACCGGACGAAATAATCACCTTAGACCCAGCACTTAGGGCATAAAGTTCAAAGTAGCTACTGTCCACTAAGCCAGAGTCGCTGTGCGTGTAGGTCGGAACCACGGGGCCACAAATACTGTCCGTACCAAACTCAATACTCACCGTCGGCGGAACGTTAACCCAAAGTTGGCGCACCACGGAATCACGGCAACCCCATTCGGTTTCGATTCGGAGTTTGAGGTTTAAGGCGCCGGGCGTTGTTGGGGTATGATTGAATGTGGCCGTCGTATATTCTATGCTGCCGTTGGCGTTAAAATCATAGGAATAGCTTGTAATTACGCCACTAAGGCTGTTGGTGGACGAGGTGCTCGTTACGGTAAATGGAACCCCAATACAGACCGTATCCACGCCGCACGAGCTGGTCGTCGCGAAGTCCGCAACAGGGTAGTCGTACACCGTGACCGTATCCCAAACGGCAGTATCGCAGCCTGTTAATGTTGACGTTTGTAGGCGTACGGGGTATAGACCAGCCGTTCCGAAAAAGTAGTTGATGTTTTGGCCACTAATTGTTTGATTTTGAATGGTCCATGTCCAGGTTGAAACTAGGTTGTCGGCATTGACTGCACCAGCGAATGCGCTTGCATTTAGTTGCACCGTGTCCAGCCCGCAAGAAACCGAGGTTTGAATACTTGGAATAGGGTTTGGACGTACTACAATGCTTTGGGCGGTTGAGTCTGCACAGCCACTGCCTAAGTTCACTGCGCGGAGTTTGAGCTCATAGGTGCTGTCAATAATTCCAGAATTGGTAAGTAGCGTGAAACTGAGGGTGGCACCGTTGGCCAGCGGAATGAACGCTGCGGAGCTTGGTTTGCGCAACCACCACGTGTAACTGTATCCGGTACTTGGATTGGTCGCCGAAGCACTGATTTGGGTGGCATGGCAGACCGTATCATTCGGGGTTATTGCAAAAGCCGCATCAGGGTTGGGTAGGGTATAAACCCAGGTTTCTGCAGAATCCGACTGGCAGCCCCAGCGACTTTGTACCGTAAGTCTAATTTTTAGCGAGTCGTTGGCGCTGAACAACGTATCGTTTAAACCTGTTGGGCCCGTTTGAATGCGGCGTAGTTGACCGGCTGAGTCAAACGTTTTCCACGTGTAGGTGGAATTGGCATTGAGGTGAACTTGTGCACTAACTCGATTTGAATCAATAATAAAAGGTGCGCAATTGATCAAATTATTCGTAAGTAGTTCGGCCCGAGCATCGGGATGAACGACTACGGAGTCCACTACGGTGTCGGTACATCCGAAGACATTGCTCACCAAAAGCTCAATTGCGTAGAGTGAATCTTGGGTGCCGCTATTTGGGAGTGACCACGAAGGAGCAGCACCATTTACATTCGAACTCCAGAGCTGACCATTTAGGAAAACATTCCAAGTGTAGCCCAGTGTTGTGTCTGTGCTGTTTGAACTACTCAAGTTGCTCGGCGTAAAGAGTCCATTAGCGCAGAGGCTGTCGGGACCTGATAATTGTGCGGTAGGTCTAGCCCATACCGTAACCTCTGTGGTGTCAGTAGTTCCGCAGGTAAACTGGTCGGTAACCGTCAAGATTACTTTAAAGGTTTCAGATCCGAAGGATGGAGTGGGTAAACTCAGACTTGGAGTGGTGGCGGTGCTCGGACTTACTATTCCGGTATTTGGTATCAGAGTCCAGTTGTAGTTTAAGTTCCGCCCCGCCGGTGCTAATGTTACGGCTGAGAGGGTGGCGCCAAAGGGCCCGCATTGTGGTCCTAGGCTGTCAATGGCGACGGCTGGACGTGCATAAATGGTAAAGGTTTGAACCGTGCTGTCGGAACAAAGACTGTCCGAAATCACTGTCAACTTCAATGTGTAGACGCTATCGGTGGCCGACGGGCCGTAGATCCAAGATCCAAAATTTAAAGTAGGTGTGGGTGTTGTAGCACCACTGATTCGATTTGGACGCTCCAACCATTGGTTGTTTACGCGTGCATAGAGTTTATACTGGCGTTGGTCGGCTAGCCCGCTTAAGTCGGATATAGCCAACGCGGTGTCGGAACATACGCTAGCAATGCTATCAAATGAGGCAATTGGTCGTGGGTAAAGCCAAATTTTGCGCTCAAGTGAGTCCAGACAACCACCGACGCCACCTGCTCGGGTAATAAGTTTTAATTTAAAGATGCGTGTAGCTGCGGTGGTATTGACTAGGGCATTATTAAGGCCAACCCCGGGAGTTGCGGTGGTACTGAGGTTTTGATTCCACAGCACCGTCGATGAAGCCGAATCACGCAGTACCCATCGGTATTCGATGCCTCCAACGGGTCCAATGTTGTTAACTGAAAGCTCACTTCCAAGGCAAATGCTGGCGTCGTTTAGCGTAAATGCTGGCACTGGATTAGGCACGGTGCTCACCTGGATTTCGGACGTATCATTTTGGCAACCAGTAGCCAAAGGCTGCGCAATAAAGCGCACGGTCCAGCTCGTGCTAGGGGCAGTAATAGTGTCGTTTAATGTGTTTCGACCCGTTCCGGATTTCAAGATGATTCCGTTGCTATCTAGAATTTGCCAAGTGTAGCCAGAGTTGGCGAGCGGATAGTGAATTGCCTTGATAATATTCGAATCAAGTACAAAAGGCGTACAAGCGGAGGTGCTGCCAATGGTTAGTGAAACCTTAGCATCTGGATGAACCGTAATGGGTTTATTTAGGGTGTCAGAGCATCCTTTCGAATTGGTCACGATTAAGGTTAATGTGTAATTTGAGTCTTGCGTTCCACGGTTACGCAGAAGAATCGACGGATGTTTCCCAGAGAAGTTACTAGTCCATGGTCCTCGAAGAAGGGTCCATGAGTAGGTCATGTTCGTGTCCGCAGTGATTTTTGCGTTTGAAATGTTTTGAATTACTGCAAGGCTACTGTCGCAGTAGTTGGCTCCTACATTAAAATCGACTTCTGGGCGCGCGCGTGTCCACGTAGTGTCTGTTGCTTCGCTACTGCAGCCGTACTGGTCGGTAATGATCAATTTAATGACGTGCATTAGTGAGTCGGTTGCCGCCAGAGGCATGTTTTGGACTGGATTTATTGAACTGGCCGTAGTTACGCTACCGCCGCCTGATAGCACACTCCAGGCGTAGGTATAGGCGCGTCCTGGAGCACCTCCAATATTAGCTGTTCGTGCCAATGAAAGGGTTCCGCAGTCATTTGCAACTGGTACTATGGTTACTGTTGGTCGGGTATAAATCGTAACGGTGTAGACCGCACTGTCGACGCAATTATGCTCGTTGGTGATCCGCAGTTTGATGGTGTACGTCGAGTCGGACGCAGGGTGATTCCATTGTGGAATGTTGAGTGTCGGACTTTGGACGTTTACGGTGTCAATCCATGCTGTTCGGGGTGTGCCCGTAGCCGAGTTGCCTAAGTAGTAGGTCCATTGGTAGTTCAGACCGATGCCCAGCGAATTGGATTGGAGCGGTAATGCGCTTCCCGCGCAGATGTTGCTGATGGGAGCGATGACAGCGTCCGGCTTCGGTAAGACGGTAATCTGTTTTGACGTAGAGTCCGCACACTGTCCTGAGCCGCCGGCCCGCGCGACAAGTTTTAAGCGGTAAACGACCGTCGCGGTAGGGGACGTATTGGTGAGTGAATTAGTTAAGCCAGGGCCCGGTTGAGCAGTTGTCGAGAAGGGCTGAGTCCAAACTACAGTGTTTGTTGTGGTGTTGGTCAAGACCCAGCGGTATTCGTGGTTTGCTGGGCCAATATTGGTTACCGCCAAAGAGTTCACATTACAAAATGCCGTGTCAGAGAGTGTAAATGCAGGCACGGGATTGGGTACGGTGCTCACCTGAATTTCGGCTGAGTCAGCCTTACATCCGGTGGCCAAAGGCTGTGCGATAAAGCGCACGGTCAACGTCGTGCTTGGCGTAGTGATGGTGTCGCTGAGTGTGCTTCGGCCGGTGCCGGATTTAATCACGGTTCCGCTTCCGTCGAGGATTTTCCAAGTGTAGGATCCGTTGGCGCCTGGGTAGTCAGCGGGTTCAGCGATGCCTGAGTTCAGTATAAATGGCGTACAAGCGGTGAGGGTGCCAGTATTAAGTGAAACCTTGGCGTCGGGGTGAACCGTTATGGTCTTGAATGTTGTGTCTGGACAGTTTTGACCATTAGAAACGATCAAAAAGAGGCTATATATAGAGTCATTGACGCCCCGATTTCTCATAAGGAATTGAGGATTTGCGAGTTGGCTTGTCGCGATCGTGTCATTACCTCGAACTAAAAACCACTGATGATTTAATCCGGTCCCCGAAAGGCCTGAGGTGGAAGAATCCGTAGGGGTAAGTAGGGTGCTGTCGCATACACTCGTAATGCTTCCAAAAGATGCCGTTGGCCTCGCCCACACTCGAACGGTGTCAGTATAGATTGCCGAGCAACTGTACTGATCACTGGCATTTACAGTAATCGTGTACAATTGAGAACCTGAACTAGGGGTGGGTAATGAAATACTTACATTTTGGGCATTCGTTGGAGTTATTGTTCCTGATGGGGTAGCGGTCCAAGAATAGGTAAATTGGCGTCCGGTGGGGCCAGAGGCTTGCGCCGATATCGCAGTATTCCAGGGGCCACAACCGCCAACTAAGGGGGAGAAAGTGACCGTAGGTTTAGCACGAACTGTAAACGGTACTATTGCGGTATCGGTACAGTTGAATTCATTGGTTGTGGTGAGTTTTAAGACATAGTTCGAATCCACAGCAGGATGCGACCAAGAGGGTACCCAAATTGAAGAGGGGGATCCGGTTGTTGCGCTCAACCAGCTAGAGCGGATTCTGCGTGATCCATTGGTGATTTCATAAAGTTCCCAGGTTGTATTGAGGTTTGTCCCAATCGAATTCGAAGAAATAGCAATGGTGTCGCCAGCACAGCCCACATTAAACGAATTGATGACCGCATCAGGGCTCGGCCAAATACGAATCCTCTTAGAAATGGAATCTAAGCACTGCCCGGGTCCGCCGGCTCGTGCAATGAGTTTGAGCACAAAAATCCGGGACGACGTATGGGACGAGTTGACGAGCGCTTGGTTTAATCCTGTGCTTGGGTTGCTAACATTGGAAAAGGCTTGACTCCAAAGCACGGATCCAGTGATTGAATCTTTTAAAACCCAACGATACTGATGTCCAATCGGTCCGACATTACTAACAACTAAATCTTGACCTGAACAGAAGGACGTGTCATTAAGCCCAAATACGGGGATCGGATTTGGCACAGTTTTCATCCACACGAACGCCGTGTCGTCGTCGCACCCCAAAGCTGAACTGACAATTAGCCGAACCCTTACAGAGTCATTGGCTGAAGTGATAGTATACGACCATGTGCCTGAATTTGGTCCACTTAAAACACTACCGTTAGGACTCAATACCGTCCATGTGGAAGCCCCATTTTGGGCAGAGACGAGAGCTGATAAGGTGCTACTTCCAAAATTGAATGGGGCACACTGTACGGTTCCGCCGGAAAGTTGAATGGTAGCTAAAGCATTAGGACGTACCGTGACAACTTTCGTGATAGAATCAATACATCCCGCATCGTTTTGAACCCAAAGGCGAATGCTGTAGGTAGAATCGATAGAGCCTGTATTGGTTAAAGTCAACGTGGGAATTACTGCACCCGACTGAAGTAAAACACCGTTTCGGAATACCTTCCAATTCTGCGTGAGATTGGATAGGGTGCTGAGATTTGAGGTGCTCGAGTCGGTAAGGTTCAAGATGTACGGGGCACAAACTTGGGGCGGTATACCGCCAAAAAGTGCGTTTGGCTTAGCTCTGACGAAAAAGCTGCGGTACGCCGTATCGATACAACCGCGTGCATCGGTGATAATTAGTCTAAGTGTGTACGCCTGAGAGTCGATAGACGGGGCAGGCACGTTTAATTGGACGTTCGTCGTGCCAGTTAAGCTAGTCCAACTTGATTGCGGAAGGAGTCCACTTGAAAAACTCCATTGGCGAGTGTTTATCGTCGTACTATATGCTGAGCTTGAGTCTATACCTGTTACGAGTGCGGGGCCACAAGAATTGCTGATTTTTTGAATTCCAGCGGAGGGCTTGGGCCAAATACTGAGTTGAACGGAGTCGATATCTGAACAGCCTGAAATGTTAGTGACCTTAAGTCGAATCCATAAACTCTTAGTCGTATTCGTAAGGTTTGTTGTGGTGAATTGAATGGAGGCTTGGGTACCCGTTGCTAGAATGGATTGACCTTCTCGAATGGTCCATTCATAGGTTAGGGTTTGATTCTTGTTCGAGGGGTAGCCACTGAGTGTCGATGCGCTTAAGGCATTCAATGTGTACGGGCTACAAGTGCTGGTTGGAAGTCCTGAAATCACGGCACTTGGGTTGGGGTACACAGTGACCATTTTTACGACGCTGTCGGCGCATCCCAGATTGTCCACAATGCGGAGCTTAATACTATAACGAACGGAATCGAGTACAGGGCTAACGATGTTTAGTGAGGTACTGCTATCTGTAGGATTGCTCAGTGTTGCTCCTTGACTCGGTAGCACCGTCCATTGATAGCTTGCAATGGTTTTTCCAAATCCCGAAGTACTAGTGCTATATAGCTGGTTACTCAATGGACCACATTGGCTCAATAGGCCAGCGAAATCTGAAATGGGTAATGGTGTGATTTGGATGGTCTGCACTGCGGTGTCAATGCCGCAAAGTCCGGTGTACGTGAATTGCACCGTGTACGTGCCGTAGCTAGTGAAGGAGATCGTTGGGATGCCATTTGAAATGCTCGTCTGAGTCCATCCGGTCGATGGCGTAATAGAATAAATCGGCTGATTGGGGACGGATGCAGCGCTGTTGCCAATTATTTCATGAATACCTGATCCAAAATTCGCTACGTACGGTAATGCAGTGCAGAAGGACGACGAAGGTGTGCTGAATCCGAAACTCGGTTCGGCCCTAACGGTTACGGTATCCCAACTGTAGCTGGTTCCGCAACCATTTGAAGCAGAGTAACGTAGTCGGAACGTGCCTCCTAGACCTGAAAAGTCAGGTTCAAACTTGTTCGTGCCTGGGAGTGGTGTAAAAGAGCGAACAATAAGGTTTCCGTTAAGCGGAAGAAGGGCTAACCCATAATTTGTCGATTGAGAACAGTTTATGCTGTCAAGTTGAATCCTTGAACTAAAGTTGTCCGTAGAACAAACAAATCTTGGAATGCTGTCAACTAAGATCTCTGCAATTGGGATGGTGTCAACGCAAATGGTGATTTCAACGCTGTCAATATTGCAGGCAGCTGTACTTCCCGCACGACCAACAATACGTTTAATTGTGTAGGTTCCTGTTTTAGTGAAAAGTAGGTTGATGTTGGTGCTGCCGACGGTCCAAAAGTCTGGCGTAACTGGGAAATGCTCTAGATTAAAAGTGACCGGATCTAAGGCATATCGAGAGCCAAGGATAGTACCGTTTTGCAGTACGAAGTTTGAATTCGGGGTAATTGTCCAAACTCCAAAGGCCGTCGAATTACAGGCTTGATTGACTCCTACGTAATGTGCTCCTGATGTGGAGTTGTCATTGATGGAAATTGAAGTATTGGTGCACGTAGCTTGTGGCGCAGAGACTGATGCGTTTGGATACTCATTGATAACAATAGGAGAAATAATGAATGTGGTCGGTGTCGCGCTACAGAGGTCTTGCTTTTCAATTTTTACACTGAAAACGTTTGGATTACTGTTTCCGAATGCGGGGGTTGTTCCACAAGACGTTGATTTAAACGTGTGTACAAACTCTATGCTATCGCCTATCGGGTGATAGATCAGGTCGTTGGGATATTGAGAAACGCCGTTAAGCACCAAGGGGTAATTGTATACCCTTGGTATATTGTCATCCGACCATGTGACGGTGTACTTAGTACCAACTGGATCTGATTGCCAGTTATTTAGTTTAAATACAGTTAGTTGTAAAGAGTCATTTGCGTTTTCAAGACATCCGCTCAAATTGCCTCGTTGATCTACGCCCAGTGGAAGCGTGGAACTAAATAATATCTTAATCTGGAGAGCCGTTGTGCAACCCTGGTTTGTTGTTAGAATTAAATTGACTGTGTATAAACCTGCTTGATTGTAGGTATGGATTCGGTGATTACTTTGGATTTGATAATTGGTTGTGGTGATTTGTACCAAGCTACCAGTAGCGACACTTGTGCCGTCTCCCCAATTGATGCTGTAATTGGTGAAGTTTCCTCCGTTTAAAAGGTTTAAAGCAAATGTTGCAGTCGGATTTGAAGAACATAAAGCGTAAACCGAATCTTGATTAATGAATCCAGAAGCCCAAACCGGTGAACCTCCCCCAGTCGGTGAGCCTCCCGCAATTACTCTATAGTTAATGGTTGATCCAAGAACATTTAATTGCTGCCAGGCGGTGTCCCAGCAACCGTTGGCGTCCTGCTTGGCATATCCAATATGGTGTATGCCATAATTGAAAGCTCCGGGGTTAACAAGACCTACGGAGGAAACTCGGTTTGTTCCTACCGTATCAATGAACAATCCTCCTGTAGGAGTGCCTTGGGTAAATGTGAACGGCGCGGCAGATTTGCAGAAATTTAACTCACTGAGGGCTGGTGTCCAAGTAACCTGAGCTGCAGTATGGATTGTTGCTGTCGAGTTTGCAAGGCACTGGGTAGATTGACCATTGAATCCGTACGAAATAGGAATAATGCCATTTTGTGCTAAGGCTGGGTTTATGAAGTAGTTAGTGCCGTTTGTTGTGATCGCACCGGAAATACTAGAAATATACGTTCCGCCTGCAGGAGTGCCGCCGGATAAAGGTTGAATTCCTAGGTTTTTACAAAAAGATTGAGCATTTAATGAGTAATCGGGAAATGCCCGAACACTGACCGTGCTAGTTACAGTATCTAGTCCGTCAATTACTCGAACAGAAATCAATCCATTGGTTGGGGTAGTAATACCACTATTTTTAGTAAAAACTGCACTATTACCGCTTAGACTGGTTGTGCCGAGTGGGCCAGATAAAACTGTCCATGTGTAGCTCGGTGATGTTGCAGAACCCGTAATTTGTGCGGTTAACGTTATTGTCGAGTTGCCGCAAAAAATGGTGTCGGAAGGGGTCAGTGAACTACCTGTAGGGCCAACAATTGAAACGCTAGTAATTTGGGCAGAAAGTACCTGAGTTATGGCAAGGGCGATCCCAAGCAGGATTTTCTTCAAGGTGGTTTTCACTGAACAAATTTACCCCATTGTTCAGGACCTTTTCGGTCAATTTACTCAAGTTTCTACTGAAGTAATTCAATTATTAGTTTAGATATTTCGTCCCAACCACTTCTGAATCAGCCAGTAGTGTCCGAGCATGATCGCCTCGATTCCGACCAAGTACCAAGGCCAGGGGCCGATGAGCAGGGGGTTGTTGACGGCGGGTGGCGAAAGCAGAAATTGGTAGTTGGCGCCAGCCACACGGTTGAGCACAAAAACGGGTACCAGCAAGGCTTGGTTGCCCCAAAAGGCTTTGATCCAGGCGCGGGCGGGTACCAGCCAGGCTCCGCTGCGCAGCGCATAAAGCGGCACCAGCACGATGGTGGTGTGCTGCACCCAAAACTCAATGAGGTAGAGCGGGTGGGGTCCGAGTGGACTGCCGGGGGTGATGAGGGCGTGGGCTCCGCCCGTAATGCCCCAAAACGTGAGCGGAAGCAGCACTTTGGTGCTGCCCGTGGTCAGGTAGATGACCGCGAGCAAGAAGCTGATTGAGCAGAGGTGGCCGGGTAGCGACGTGGTCGGACTCCATACTCCGTTGGCGATCTGGTGCGCGTGCACGCCCAGGTAGAG
>JACCDS010691017.1_pt1 | contig 23493 bp, 36 predicted proteins | sample 7446441 | NCBI WGS metagenome assembly JACCDS01 (sample SAMN15323445, study PRJNA562643) | freshwater metagenome | isolation source: river surface water | place: USA:Blue River Watershed | collected 2017-08-17 | reverse complement strand
TGCTGGTATGGCCTGACGCTAACTGTATTGACTGCCTGCAGCAGTGCACCGAAGCTCGCCAGTGGTATTACCGATGTCCGCGCCGAACTGAGTGCCCTGCAGGCCAATCAGGAGCTGGCGGTGTTGGCACCGACGGCGATCACGCAAGCTGAACAGGCGGTGCGCGCAGCAGAACAACCGGTAAAAGATGAAGCATTATCCAGTCATCTGGTGTTTGTCGCTGACCGCAAAGTGAATATTGCCTGGGCGCAGGCGCAAAGTCGTTATGCCGAAGATCAGCAAAAAGTGCTGGCCAAAGCGCGCGATGACGCCCGGCTGGATTCCCGCACCCGTGAAGCCGATTTGGCGCAGCAGGATGCGCGCAATGCCCGCACTGACGCTGCGGCGGCTCGCCAGCAAACTGATGTGGCGCAGCAGCAGGTATTAACTGCCAAAGCCGATGCTGATAACGCGGCGCAATTGGCCAGCGAACTGCAGGCACAAATAAAACTGCTGAACGCCCGCCAGTCGGAACGGGGTTGGGTGGTGACCTTGGGTGACGTGTTATTTGACACCGGCAAAGCCAATCTGAAATCCGCTACCAGTCAGCATCTGAGCGATCTGGCATCGTTTCTCAGCAAGTATCCGATGCGGGGCGCCATTATTGAAGGTCACACTGACAGTGTCGGCAGTTCGGGTTACAACCAGGGATTGTCGCAACAACGTGCGGACAGCGTGCGGAATTTTCTGTTAGGCCGCGGCATTCAGTCCGGCCGGCTCAGTAGTCAGGGCAAAGGGGAAGAGCTGCCGATCGCCGGCAATGACTCAGCGGGCGGGCGTCAGCAAAACCGCCGGGTCGAGGTGATTATTACTGAACCGGCACTAGCCGCGCGCTGATCCGTAGCATCAATATCAAGCATCGCAGCTGCCGGGTGTTACACCGGCAGTGTTTTTTTCAATAACGGAGTGATGATCATGATTACCTTCACAACACCAAACTGGTACCCGCTGACCTACCTGCAGGCTCAGGGGGAGCAGATGCTGCAAATGATGGGCTGTACGCCCTACGACAACAACATCGGTCGTGACGGCAAAGCGGCAAAAGCCGAAGGCATAGTGCCGGCTGGCGCAATCGCGGACGCGCTGGCGTTATTGCAACAACACAGTGACGCTGACGCCCAGGCCGCCGTACAGACTGACTCGCCAGACAACAGCAACCTGGCCGGGCATATCGCGCCGGTATTGCAGCTGGAATCACAAATCAGTCTGGCCGCCCGTACCTTTCCACTACTGCAGTAACTGCAGGCCGCTCAAACGGCGGGCCAACCGGTGATTTGGCGTCATTCTACCAATAGCTGACTGGCGCTGCGCCCGCAACGCCCGGCCAGACAAAGGTTAACCGGTAGTCTTGCCATTCATTGCACTGATGCGAAAATGCCGGCCGCCATCCGCTTTGGCGGCGTACATCGCCTGATCAGCCTTTTCAATCAGGCTGGCCAGAGTCTGACCATGTAACGGGTAAATCGCGACGCCGAGACTGATTTGTGGCACTATGACCTGCTGACTGATGGTCATCGGTTGCGTAGCACAATGCAGCAGTTTGTTAACCAGCTGCTGGACATCACGTGGTTCACAGGTCAGTGGCAACAGTAAGACAAACTCGTCACCGCCATAGCGGCAGACGGTGTCAGTGATCCGCAAACATTGTTGCAGCCGCGCCGCTAACTGCACCAACACTTGATCGCCGGTACTGTGGCCAAAGTGGTCGTTAATTTGCTTAAAACGATCAATATCGATAAACACAACTAACACTTCGGTATGTTGACGTGTCGCTTGCCGGAAGGCTTGGGAAGCCCGATCACTCAGCAATAGCCGGGTTGGCGTCTGGGTCAGAAAATCGAGCTGACTTTGTTGGCGCAGCCGCTCAAAGGTTTGTAGGTCGTTGGCAATTTGCTGGCGGGCCTGATAAAGCTCAGTGCGTAACCAATTGTTTTCAATCACGAGTTGCTCTGGAGTCAGTGCTGACGTTGCACTGTGCACCAGTAATGCCTGTTTTATTTTTTCAGCCATGTTATTTGCTCTCACAATCCCTTTTTACGCACTGCTGTGCTGGTGGCTGCCTGACAACATCACGTCTGCCTTGCAGAGACGGTTAAAGCTTATCAACTGGTCTTAAGATGATCGGTTCGATATCCCACATGGCTGATGCACGTGGCTGTGGGCTAGCGCACCGAACATTGGTTAAACGCTGACGATAATAGCGCCGTCTGTACAGCAATACCGCTGACACTCCGCTGTTTTTGCCGCTGTATTATTTTAAGTAAGGACACCCATGATCATCAAAGCGAAGACTGAGAACACAACACCGCTGCGGGCCGGCTTTAACAGCCTGGTGCCGGATCCGGATAAATGGCTGCAGTTTGACCAAAACCAACGATTGTCCCGGGCACTGCGCAGCAAAGCGACTGCGGAGCAGAATTTTTGGCATGGCTGGAGTGCCATGTTGGTGAAGTTACATTTGAAGACCAGCCCCGGTAAATGACCGGGCCAGCGCGGGCGACCGCCGCATTGTTTGAACACCACCGCAATACCAGGAGCGCCAGAAGCCATTGACCAGCCAGGCTGACATGAAACGGTTATACCGGCTTTGATTGTCATTGCATTATAATAAGATTATAATGGCTGGTTAATGTGCTTTTCATGTTCAAATCAGGAGTTGATTAGATGCAATCTTTTTCCGAATCGCAATGGCGTGTTGGTATTGATGTGATTGTCACTGATTCAACCAGTGAATATTTTGGTCTGGTGGGTTCTGTCGTACGGATCTCCACGCGGGAAAAAGCCGTCAGATGTTCAGTCAATTTTGACGGGGATGTATACGGCTTTGAAAAAGACGACCTGCAAATAGCGACGCTCTAGATAGAACTGCTCTGAATAAAGTTAAATAGAACAGCTATTTAACCTTGATTAATGCTACGGCCGAGGCATAGTTCGGCCAATGAATTCCTCACTGAATTTCCCGTTTTGTTACCGCCATGTCTGCGGCAAATACATCTTATGAGCACCACTGCGTCGATCAATACCGCCACTGGGACAAGCGGCTTTGCGGTGTCTGATATAGCTGTGTCTGAGAGTGCGTACTGTGGTAGTTGTGGGCTGAACAAGGCTGGTACTGCGGGGCCACAGCGACAACAGGCCGGCAGAAAAAAAATGGTCGGTGATGCAAGATTCGAACTTGCGACCCCTTGGACCCAAACCAAGTGCGCTACCAAGCTGCGCTAATCACCGACTGCTGAATTGGGGAAAAATCAATTCTGCTGACATGGTCATCAATGGGTATCTGATGATAATCGCATTATAATGTGATTACACTTCAATTACCAGATATTGGCACACTGATTATTCCTGCTGACTTTGAACAGCAGTCTCAACGAGAGCTAATGGGTGGGTTGTGGTCACAGCGCAGCCCAGACTGTTGACTTGATAGGGTGGGCAAAACGTAGTGAGCGCCAGTTATGAAGAAGCTTCACCGTCGCGTTTAGCGATTCTGGCTTTGTAATCAATACCATGGTCTGTCAGGTAGCTGCGGATCAATTGCCGCAACACCTGTGACGGGGTGATGTCCTGTTGCAGACACAACTCTTCCAATGCAGCTTTTTTATCCGGGTCAATCAAAATGGTTAACCGGGCTGTTTTCTTTTCCATGGGCACACTACTTTGTTAAGGTTGTTCGGTATTCTCAGAATCAGATCTATGTCTGTCCGGTGTTATTGACGTTTCGCACTGCGCAGACTGCGCGGTCCAAGCGATAACGGTCAGCCCGCAGCCGCTTATAGTTACCATCGTATTGTAAGATGATTACAATCAGTTGCCAATGTCACTGCATTCACCGCCGCGGATGCGGCATTGCAGGTAGAAAGTATTGCCTAAACATCTAATCAGAACACCTCAGCAACACAGCTGACGGCACAAACGCCGACTAACTTAAAACGTGTCGCAACAGTGCTGGATGGTTCAGTGGAGCAGTGTGAATTTTGATCGAAACGCTTGATCTGCATAGTCCTGTAGGGTAAAAAAACAATGCATGACAATAGGTTATGGTTAGGTTAAAAATTGTACTGGTCAGACCTAAAACGAGCTGGTAGCATGCGCGCCACTTTCAGGTTGTACAGAGGACTGTGTTGTATGAAATGGGCTGTAATTTCTGCGTTATTCCTGGCACTGGCTGGTACTTCAGCACAGGCAACTGTGATCGCTAATGGTAACTTTGAAGACAACGTGATTGGCAACAACAGCTGGCGCTGGTTTGGTGCCGATCAGGTGAATGGCTGGGATGGCAGCAATCTGGAGATCTGGCGCAATTATGCCGGTGTTCAGGCATATAGCGGCCAGCAGTTTATCGAATTAAACGCACACGGCAAAAACAATGACGCTTGGTCGATTTTTCAGACCTTTAATACCGTCAGCGGTGCACGTTATCAACTGAGTTTCGCCTACCGCGCCCGCGCCAGCGACAACGAAGTGTTCAGCGTGTCAGTGGCAGATTTGAACCAGATCATGACGGACCACAGCACTGCTGAATGGCGTCTGTTTACCGGTTATTTCACCGCCGGCAATACCAGCAGTTTGCTGCGTTTTACTTCCGGCAATGGCGGCACTATCGGTAACTTTATCGATGATGTCAAAGTGACGGAACTGCCGCCGCAAATCGCCAGCAATCCGGTACCAACAGGCCCAACCGGCGTGTTATTGGCTATCGCCGCTGCAGCCATGTTTTGGCGTCGCCGCGCAGTCTAACCGACGAATTTCTTGAAAAGCCGCAGCTCAGTCTGCGGTTTTTTTTATCTGCGCAACAGCTGAATTCACCTCAGATGCTCTTGGAATGCATTACTCTGATATCCGGACGAGATATCACCGATGCGTTGATAAAGGACTCCCGGATGATTGATGAACAACTGCGTAAAGTCATTGAAGGCATCACCAATACCTATGGTGATGAGTTTTTTGTCGCCATTACCGGCCACCTGCATGACATCATTGGTGCTGACTATACCTTTGTCGCCCGGCTTGATTTGGATAGCTACCAGGCCTCGACTATCGCACTGATCGCCAAAGGACAACGCGCGGAGAATTTCAGTTATTCCTTGCTGAATACGCCTTGCGCCAATGTGGCAGATAACAGCGTGTGCTTCTATCCCCGGCAGGTCTGTAATGTGTTTCCCGATGACCAGCTGTTAATTGATATGAAGATTGAAGCTTACATCGGTACACCGCTGCTGAATGCTGCCGGAGCAGTGATTGGCCTGATCGTTGGTTTGTATGAACAAGAAGTGCCGGATGGGGCGCAAACCAAAATGCTGTTTCAGTTATTGTCGGGCCGGTGAGAGAGAGTGAGATAAATAGACCAGAGAAACTGAGATAATTAAGGGATCAAACGGGATAGAAAGGGATTAAACGAAACAAAAAAAGAAAAACAGTTTCAAAATAAGCAAAAAATTAATCGCCAAATAAATCAGGTTGTTTTTCTTTCACTGCACGCTTCTGTGCCCGGTTAATCACCTTATAGATTCCCCGAACGGACATATTAAATTTGCGAGCCAGCTCTGCAATGTTTCGTCCGTTGAATTCATCATATATGACCCGATCACGTTGGGCTAGCTTGTACAGGAAGTTCTTTGGGAAATTAATCAGCTGGCCGCCCCAGTGGTCAGCCAGGTGTTCTGCGATGGCAGTTGCAGCTTGTTCAGATACGTCGGTATCAACGCCGTGGTCGACAAGAACGTTCTTTGCCTGTTCCACAACATCATCCAAAAGTTCATGGCGCAATGCCGCCATTCCTACCACTTTGTCTGTCTTAATTTCTGTCATCGGGTGCCACCGTTCTTCCGCCTAAAGATCGCATCCGTGCATTAAATGCTGCCATGGCTTCGTCCTTCGATTCAGGGCGTTCATGTTTCAGCTCGATGGAACTACTGGTCGTTGTCACAGTTGCTGTCGCCAGCTTGGCTGCCAGTACTTTTTTCAGATAGTTGTGATTGGCCAGCTGTTTTACCTGGCCATTGATCCGGCTTGAATGAATTGAACTGACCGTGTCCTGCAGCGCTTCAGATAACACTGCATGGTTGTTACTCAGCTCCAGTGTTTCAGTTACCAATGCCAGTGCTTTGGCATTGCTGAGGTCTTGCTTGGCTGGCCGGAACAGCGCCAGGTATGCCACCAGCGCCGGGCCCATGCGATACCCCAGTTTCGAAATAATGCCGAGCAACTGCCGGCCGGTTTCATCAGCTACCAGCTGATCAAGATGGATATTGGAATGGCAAATCGGGCAGCGGCCGAGCTTCATGCGTCAGCTCCGTGGACTTTGTTCCACTTGGCCAGCAGCTGGTTGTAACTCATTTGCGGAAAGACTGAGTGCCCGTTTTTTTGCAGCGCGCTGAACATTAATCTGCGGCACCACTTCTTTAGTGATTCCAGAACCATTAACGCGCTGCCTGGCGTCAACCATTCCACCGAACTGATACCGGCGCCATTATTCAGCTCTGCTGTCTGGCGCTGTACCCAGCGGTTTAATGCAGTCTCAGAGCCGTCTCTGATAAAGCCGGCGTTGAACATAAAAATCCAAATAGCTCTGATCACACTGCGTTCGTCTGCACCCTCAGCAGGCGTTTTAGGACTGCGCTTTTTGTCAGCCTGCTTCGGCGTATTCGGTTTAACTTTGAAGCCGAGCTTGACCATGTTATCGAGCACTGCCTGCAGCTCTAAATCAGTCAGCTTTGAGCTGCTTTCTTTGCCGCCAGCATGATAGGCCAGTAGTGCCCGATAGCTATCTTCTGCCATTAACAACTGACTTTTCCCGACATGGATCAGTTGAATCAAACGACTGCGATTTGAAACTTTTTTGCGAATATTGTTCACGCCAGCATCTCCCCAATAAAAGCACTCGCAAGCGAGGGAACCAACAAATAAAAACCGTATTGCATAGCGGGTTCTGAAAAAAACATGAGACCAACACTAATGATTAGACCTGCCACCAAACAACCGCAGATACCGCCGTATTTCATGTTGATAAAAAGCGATTCCCAGTCCATCTATTACCACCTGTTCTACTAATTGGCTGCTCGTCAGTACCGGTGAACCACTACCGGCAGACGCCTTTCGGCGTTTCGCTTAGTCGTCAAACTCAATCAGTTCTTCTGCTTCGTCCGACTCTTCAACCCCGATCAACTCGCCACTGTTTTTAAGTTCTTCAATACGTGCGCGGTAGCCATAAATGTCTTTTTCGGAATATTTGCCGTCTTCCAACAGTTCCAAAGCTACTTCTAAACGCTGCTCTAATGAAAACGTGCGGCCGATACTGTTTTCCTCCCAGGCGATCGCATGACAATCAACTTCAATCCCTTGGACAAGGATTTTCGGACCAAGCTTGAGGTCAACGCCTTCAGGAACGGATATGGTGATCGTGGTGTAGTTTTCGCTCATGCCATCACCTCTTCGTAAATGTCCATAGCCTTCAGCGCTACAGGTTGTTGGTCTGATTTGGCTTGGCGGCGCAGATAGGTCACACAAAGTTCGTACACATCGCAGTCACCAGCGCATGCGGCTGCTTTCTCTTTGAAGTCGTCTGCTGTCATTTCCCACCGCCTTGGTTTAACTTAGCCAACTCGATATTGATCAGAGCTTGAATAGCTACAGCTGCAATCTGTGTTATTTCAGATTCAACAGAATTTCTACCAGCTGAGTTCTTCATCCACCCATCGGTTGCCTCCTTTATTTCGGATTGCAACACCAGAAGATGTCCTTCAACTGTTTGCTGACGGATATGCTCCTCACCCCATTTGCGGTTCTGGTAATGAACCTCACCAATTACTTGCGCAATAACTTGGTCGATTACAGTGTGTCCAATAATCATGCTGGCACCTCACCTTTCAAAATTTGCTCAGCGTATTCACCAGCAAATTTCAGAGCATCACCACATTCGATATAGCCATCACCAGCGCCATTCTCTAACTGTGGGCAATTACCAACTTCGAATAGCGCATAAATGGCTTGCTTAGCTGCTTCAGCTCTCGCTTGTGCAATACGCTTGTTAAATTCGTCAATCTGCTGCATTTGCAACTGACCAAGGCGGGTAGCCTCTGTTATCCAATACTGCACTTGGGCGGCGTTCAACTCATAGCCTGCAGTAAAGGCCTTCTCCAGCTTGAAAGAAAGCTGCTGTGCCTCAACAATGCCTGCCTTTTTTGGCGCATGAAGTTGGGTATTATTGCTGTACCACAAGGCACAATGCGCCTGTGCCTCTGTCAATTTGTCACTGATTTTTCTACCTGTTGCAGTATGTGTTGGTCGACTGATTACCACGAACGGTATTCCGGAAAATTCGTTCTTGCTGAGACTATCTATGTATGCCGCATGCTCTGATTCAGCCTGAATCGTAGGAATGTTTGTACCAGATGTATCAGTTGCGCGTTTTAAGTCGTCTTCTTTGGTTGGTGCTTTTAAATGATCCACCGCTTCGTTAATTCCACTCATGTTTTGTCACCTAACCCTGTCTGTTTATCTGTAACTGCACCGCTGCCATATCCAAGGGGATTTGCACATACTGCTCACTGTCGCCGACGCGCTCATAAATCCGGATGTAAGAAGTGCTGCCGATCACCTGCAGTGAATCACTGATAGAGTCCATGGCTTTAATCCAACGCGGGTCTTTGATGTCGAGCCGGCGCAGGTTTAACACCCGTCCAATCGAAATTTTGCCTTGCTTGTCGACCGCAAAGGCATGTTCGATGATGGCTTTGATTTCAGGTCTTGCGCCGTCGCTCCACTCAACAACACATTCATCAATCAGCTCTTTGGCTGCCTGGATACGCTCGTCGAAATTGATGTTGTCGGCGTTCGCCCGCAGTACTTTGTACTGGCCATCGAAAGTGGCTAGAGTAACGTTGCCTTTTTTGCCACCAAGCTTGGTGCCGTACTCCTGCAGTGACAGGTCAACAAAGGCTTCAATGTCGCCAAATGAGCGGCCTTTAAAGTCAGTCAAAAGTTTGCTCAAGGTCTGCGCTGACGCGACAATTTCCCGTACTAATTGGTCACGCTGTTTGTCGATTGGTTTAATCAGGTCAACTGGTACCAGCGAACCGCGGGCATCTCTCCAGTAACCTTCAGGGATTGGTTTATCCATGATGTTCTCCTAAATTTTGGTTAAGAGCGCCCACTGCATAAACTGCAGCAAGGTTGCTCAGTGGGTTGAGATAAAAACCGAATTGCTTTACTGGATGTGTCAAACCGGAACGTATCTGAGATTCGTGGCCTGGGAATGTGGACACGACCCAATAGCTGTTGCCTGCGGTGCTGATTGAGTAACCAATTGCGCTGTAAGGCGACGACTCCCACGGAATAGTGGGTGCTGACTGCTTTAGCGGTTCCACATGATTCTGTGGTTCCTGACCACCCAGCACCCACAGCAGCGCCTCAGCAATGCCATCTTCATAAGTTTTGCCAGGCTGATTAGTGCCGTACTGCTCGCGAATACTCATTGCCACAGCAATCTCAACCTGGATGCGTTCAGTCGTCGGAAACATGCTCATGCTGCCCCCTTAACGTTTGAGTACTCTGCAGCCCAGGTCACCATGCAGTCGTGAAAGCGGGCTGCATAAATGCGTTCTGGATTGCTTGAGCGGCAACGCACGCTGATCGGTTGTGCGTCTTGCAGCTTTTTATTAATCAGCGACTGAACTGGCGGCTGAATGGTGATGATTGGATGCAAGTTGCCCATGGCTACACTCATCACCTTAAAGCCACATTCACCCAACTTCTGCACCGCCACCTGGGCAGCGGTTAACTCTTGAACAATCTGTTTATGTGTTTTCACATCACACCCCCAAAACTAATTCCGGTGTTACCAGTGGTGCGCCAATAACAGCAGCGTGGTTCATCGCTGCAGTCAGCACGTTATGAATGGCCAGCGGGTACAGCACGCTAAAGTTCTGGCCGGTCAGTTTGTGCTGCAGTGCTTCAATCGCTTTGCTGTTCATCACTTCGTTCAGTGGCCGACCAACCAGGCGGAAGCGGTGGCTCAGGTAGCCTTCCAGTTCATTGTCCAGCGGCAGCAGGTTGACCACTTCGCAGCGCTGCACCACTTCACGGACTGCCGGATTGCGTTCGTCCAGTTTTTGGCCCAGTTCGCTCTGGCCAATCAGTACGATGCCCAGCAGTTTGCTGAAACCATCTTCCAGTTCGAAAAACCGCTTCAAATGTTTCAGGGTTGGAATTGGCAGGCCGTGTGCTTCTTCGATAATTAAGATGTGCCGGTTACCTGCGCGGAACGATTCCTTCAGCGTGTTGTGCACCTGGCGAAACCGCGCCTCTGGGCTGCGTTTAGGCGTGACACCCGGCGCGACCGTAGCCATGATGGCTTCAGCGATATGGCCGGCTTTCAGCGTTTTGCCCTGGGTGTCGTTGTCTTCCATACCCAATACATAAGGTTCAATGACCAGAACCGGCTGGCTCTCGCTTTTAATCCACTCAATCAGGTCGCGGCGCAGCGTGCTTTTACCTGAGCCAGATTCACCGACCACTGCCATAAAACCACCATGGCGGGCTGTCATGCGCATCGCTTCACGCACATAGCGGATCTCAGGGGTTAAAAACACTTCGTCACTACTGCGCACTTCATCAAATGGGTTGCGCGGTAAATTGAAGGTACGTTTAGCGGCTGGCGTTAACTGGTGTTTGCGTAGTAACATTAGTTGGTCCTCCAAGGACGTTTGCGTTGACTGGCCGGGGCTGTTCGCAGCAGCTCCGGTCTCTTCTTCAAATGCCTGGTCAATGTCGTTCCGGGCGATTCCCAGGCTGACCAGCCACGTTGTGATACTTGTCTTAATTTCTTCCTGGTCCATGCTGCGTGGGAACTGATGATGGTTAATCAGTTGCGCCACGGCGGCCGGGCTTAAATCCAGGTGTCTGGCCAGTTTGGCCTGGCTGGCTTTGTTGGCCAGTAAAATTTGTTTCAGCTTCAGCATTATTCGTTCCCCACAACCCGCAGCTTGGCCACAGGTTTAGTCAGTTGTTGGGCGATAGCATCCAGCTGATCTTCGGTGGTTCCTTCCGGATAACGTTGTTGCAGCCAGGCAAAATGCTCAGGCGTCCAGCTGGACCCCATCACTTTGTGCAGGCGCATTGCCAGCTCAACAGTGCTGAGCTGCAGATGTTCAACCTGCGGTGCCTGCAGGTTGTGTGCAGTACCGCGGCGCGGCATAAATACCGGCAGTTCGGCTTCTTCCAGCGGCTTGTATGGGTTGAAGCGTCCACCCAGCGGCAGCTGTTTTGCTTTGCGGGCGGCCTCTGCCTCTGTCACCGAACTGGTGCCAGTCATCAGCTGCTCGATTTCTGTTTTCGCTTGCTGCGTTGGTGTCGCTGCGCGCTGGCTGAATCCTTCGCCAAAAACCTGTGCATTTACAGAGAATCCGAACTCGCCTTTGATGACTTCGGGGATCACATGGAACACCTCTTTGCCGTCAAGGTCATGGCTTACCAGCTGTGCCGCATCCGAGCGCCAAGGGTTTCGGGTGACCAGTACTTTCTGACCAACCAGCACGGCTGGAACGTCCTTCACGTCATATTCATTGCCACCAAAACTGACCCGTAACTTCGGCGTCACTTTGCGTTCTACCGGAGCTGCTATTGCCAATTCCCGGCACACTTCCAAGGACGGAGCTTTAATCAGCTGAGCTTCGGTGATCCGCATCCATACCGCTGAACGTGGTGCACCGTGGCGTCTGTGCACTGCGGTTGCGTTAAACACAGCACGCCACTGTGCCGCTAATGCATTCAGCGCAGCTAAATCAGCCACAGGCCGAAAGCGCAAACCGCTTTCAAACTTGCGCTCAATGATGTTCCGGGCGTTCTCCACCTGGCCTGTTGCCTGTGCATTGCCGGCTTCGTGGGCGATGGCCTGAATGCCTAAAGCGCGACACAGGTTTTTGGTCATGTAACTGGTGTTGGCACTGCCTGGGTCCATGTACAAAATCTTCGGTACCCCGTGCAGCATGTCTGCGCCGCCGCGCTCCTGCATGGCGTTAATCAGCACACTGCAAAGGTTTTCGCCGCTCTCGGCACCCATCACGTATTCCACATATATCCAGGCGCTGGCGTGGTCAGTGATTTCATAAGACCAAACCCGGTCAGCCATCACCCGATCCAAATTGGCCGGTTTGTTTTTGTAGAATTTGTCCTTGTCCATCACGTGCAGGCCATTCGGGCCTTTACCTGGCTTGAGGTAATAAAGCACGCATAAACTGGCGTCGATTTGCCACACATGGTTCGGGTGTAAACTGGCCATCTCAATATGTGGCGCCGGCTGCGCCAGTTGGTCTGGATGAACCCCCATGGCGCGCATCGCACGGGCAATTGCGCTGTAACTTAAAGGCAGTACTTCGCCGGTTTCGGTATCAATCCGCTCAGCCTTGATCAGGCCATTTGCGCGCAAGTGGTCTACCGCATCATTCAGGCTGTACAGACGCTTGCCGTGGCCTCTGATGCTGTCCGTCATTACACCGGCAATCATCAGCGCTTCGTCACGGGCCAGTTCATGCTGGCCCGCATCATTCCGGCGTTTACGTGGGGTCGACTTCACCGTCAGCTTGTTCAGATGGCGATAAATGGTTTGAACAGACAGCTGCAGTTCCTCTGCGGCGGCGTTCACCAGTTGCTGCTTCTCTCCGTGACCGGCAGAGCGGATAGCTCTGGCCAGCGCAGCAATGCGCTCCACAACGACCGGGGTCATACTTATTGCTCCTGGTTAAACTGGGCTACCAGCGATTCAGCTTCTGCCAGTGCTTCTGGCCGCATCCAAGAAGGCTCTTCTTCGTAGAGCGAATCTTGCAGGCTGTACTGTTCTTTGAGCTGTTCTAACTGGCGTTCCAGATAACTGATCATGGTGCCTAAGTAGCTGTGTTGGTCGGTCGAGGTTTTGTTGCCATGCTCCATCAGCGATTGCGCTGCAGAGGACAACTTGTTTTTAAACAGTGCGTCAATTTCGGCTGCAATGGCAGCGGTCTCAGTGCGTAACTGATGCTCTACGTCATCCGGTTTCTGCGTGATGATCCGGTACTTGGCTTTGGACAGTTCCAGCTTGGTCTGGTCCAGTTCGTCACGGGTTTTCTTCAGCAGTTGGCCCTGGGCGTCATAGTCGGCGCGGGCTTCTTCCAGGTCGGCAGAAAGCTGCTCTTTTTCCTTGCTGTGCTTGCTGATGATTTCTTCGGCAAGTTCCACAAAACCTTCTTTGTCGCCGGCTTTGGCTATTTCAATCAGTGCTTGCTTTTGGTCTGCAGGCAGCTTGCGGAACTGGCGCAGCTCGCGATAACCGGCACCGATGCGAGTCAGGTTTTCCAGCGCTTCTTCACCAAACTGGCGCAGGTTCAAAATATCTTCGTCAGCTTTTTGGCGAGTAGTGCCGACAGCCAGGCAAAAACCCTCCCAAGTGCCGACGTCAGCAATTTCGTTGCCGTGGCGATCAACCCCTTTTTTGCCCGCCAAGGCTTTATACATGCGGGTTTCCTTGATATGAGCCAGTTTCGACAAACCGACGACCGTCGTCAGTTTTGCGATAGCGTCGGTCATTTGGATCTGGCCGATAATCTGGTTCAGGGTGTCCCGCTCTTCGTTCTGTTGCTCAAGCAATGCTGCAGTGTTTTGCAGACTTACCGCTTTATTCGCATCCAGTTCCATATCCAGTTGTTGTTCTTCTGTTCCTACTTGCTGCACCATCGTTTTTTCCTCTTACTTACAGGCTGCCAGCGTTAATGCGCTGGGTCAGTTCATGAATTCGATTACTGGCACGGTTCATTTCATTGGCATGTGACTGGGCGATTTGCAGCATGCCCACACTGAGCGCAAACCGGCCGGTATCCAGCTTGGTGGCAAGGCCGGCCTCAATCAGAGTGTTGAGGCAACGGTTAATGGTCGGCGGCTTTTCATTTAAAGCCTTAGCCAGTTCACCGTTGCTCAGGCCCGCCAGGCTGTGCCCTTTCAGTGCCTTCATCACATCCAGCACGGTCAGCGCGCTGCTGATAATTCTGGTTTGATCACTCATGCTGCAGACCTTCTAGAGCGTTGGGCTTCAATCTCAATCTTCGTACGACGTAACCGAACCTGGTCTGGCCAAATGGTCTTGACTGGCTTGCCAATGATTTCGCTGATTCTTTTTTGGATGCGCTCACTTCGGATATGGCGGGTAATCGCCTGACTTACAGACGAGGCTGCCACTTCCAGTTCATCCGCCAGAATGGCTTGGGTGAACCCTTTAATTCGCAGGGCCGCTTTAATTTCCTCGGGGTGCATGTTCTGTTATCCTCCACCCTAATTAATTAGGTTTTGATTAACCGGTTGTATTTCGCTTTATGTTAGGTCATATTGTTGTGCATCGTAATGCACAAGTCAAGGAGGAAATGTGCATCTTGATATACATTTTGGCGAGCGGCTAAAAGTAGTCCGTTCAGAGTTAGGTTTGTCTCAGCAACGTGCAGCAGATGTAATTGGTGTTCGCAGGGAAATGTGGGCCAAGTACGAAGCCGGTGCAGAACCTGGGGCTAAAGCGATAGCCGGTATGATCGTTGCCGGTTTTGACGTGAGGTATATTTTGACAGGGGTTAAGTCAGATTCCGTGCCTCAGCAAGCAACCGGAAAATTTAATGAAAAGGACGTTGAGGACGCGATCAGGAAAATGCTTGTAGACGCATCAATGATAAAAGCAATAGAAATACACGATGAAAAAACTTTCGAGCTGTTAGTCATGATGACTATTCTGAATTTAGAGAAAGCAGGTAACGTGAAAAATGAGGAAGACTCGCCGGCAGTTAAATCCAAGCAGGCTTAATTCTTCCTCAGTTGGTAGACATTAACGATACTAGAGGAACTGTCGACGCTCGCGACAGTTTCAGACTCTGCTATCAGCTTTTCAACTTCCAGCATCCATTGCTTTTGTTCTTGAATTTTGTTGAAGCCATTCGGCATCTCTTCGATTGAATGCCTCCATTTTGCCAAGCGTTGAGCCCGACTAACCAGTTGCTGGCTGCATTCGCTCTTAGCTGGGTAGCGAAGGTTAACAGTTTTAGTAGTAGCCCACAGAATGAGCACTAATAGAATTGTCATTATCATGCTTTGTTTGGCCTTACTCTATGCACGAGTCGGATAGCCAAAGGCGAAAACAAAATGAATACGCATCCGACATTTATAGCGTTTACGCCATAGCGGTATAGCATGCGCATTGCGTCTGTTTGCAGCACCAAGTAGTCAAAATAGCGGATTGCTTGCAGGATACCTAAAGCACCAAAGGCGTAAACAATACTTACTGAAACAAACCCGACAGAACATTCCGATTTCTTATGCAGCATATAAATGGCAATTACACTTATCAACGCAAAAGCTGCCCACGTTGGGTACCACAACTGTCGCACCAGCTCTTTATCGTAAGACGACAATAAGACCAAACCGGGTTCAACAATTTGCATGACCAAATTCGAGATGATTAATACAGCTGAACCATAACAATATGAGCGATCAGCATCACTCCATTTGAATACGATAGCGAAGGCTACAATGTAGGCCAGCCATGTGTAGTTGCCGACCTCGAACAAAAACTGCGAATAATCCATTTCTTATTACTTCAATCATCTTTTGGTGGGTCGTTTCCGTTACCGCTTCCGAGCGGAGCATCAGTTGCGCTAGCTATTGTCGGCGGGTCATTACCATTACCGCTACCTAAAGCTTCAGCATCTAAAAGAGCCTGTGCCTCTGGGGAAATAGTGACAGTAGTTGACGGGCTTGCAATTGGATAACTCGGCGGACCATTTCCATTGCCATTTCCATGAAGTGCTTCTGGGGTAGTTGCGCTAGTGACTAGGGATATTGATACTTGAGTGGAGCTAACAGGTTCAATTGACATAACAAGTTCCTATTTGTTGTCGTCGAAACAGTATAAATTTATCACAACTCTGTCGAATGAATATCAGTCTGTGAATCGGCGACTTGTCGTTTTCATGATAAAAATGTGATATTTATTCCAATCGTTTAAAAAACAATCGACTATTGGTGTAAGTTGCAACTTTTTAAGGAAAAAAAATGGCAAAGATTACAGTGCATGCAGGTGACTTTAAAAAAGGCGATGGCCAGTTCAGCTTCGGCATGTTGAACTTTAGAACTGATAAACACCCCATTATGGGTGAATCAATACCTTTATCATCGCTTAGCGAAGTTGATGTTGCCAGTGAGGAAAATGTCAAAAGGATTGGCGGCACTATTGGATGGGGGGCTGCTGGTGCACTGGTACTTGGTCCGGTTGGTTTGTTGGCAGGCTTATTACTTGGCGGGAAGAAAAAAGAAGTTACGTTCGTTGCTAAGTTTAAAGACGGCCGGAAATTATTGGCGACCACCGATAGCTCTACTTTCACGAAACTACAGGCTGCAGTTTTTTAACCGTACATATTTTGCCCCCGTTCAAATTACTGTTTGTGTCCTTTAATGCACACTCAGAGGTGATCTTTCTGTCACCTCTGAGGATGCAAAATGCAACTATTACCCCGCTGTTTTACCTGGATGCTGATCAGCATCTTGTTGCTAGTTTCTGTCAGCTTTATTAGCCCAACTGAGCTGCCTGTTATTCTGTATAAACTGTCTATGGTCACCACTGGTGCCGTACTTGGCTATTGGATTGACCGCGCTTTATTCCCTTATGACCGTCCACACTCCTATCTCGAATCCGGTGAAGACTTAATCCCACGCGGCATGGCCATGCTAAGGCGTGCCCTGGTTGTTATTGCCTGCGTTCTGGGCCTGACATTGGGGCTGTAGCCATGGGCAAACTCAAAACACGTAGTTTTGCCATGCCAGTTCTGGGTCTGCTGGTAGCACTTGCCTGCAGCTGGTCGTCGGCGTTCGCCTCTGAAATTCCGCGTGAAGCCAAAGTGCACCAGCGTTTGTTGGTCCGCACTGCCAACTACAGCTGGGGATTAGATGCCCCGGTTGCACTGTTTGCCGCGCAAGTACACCAGGAATCCCGCTGGCGCTTTGATGCCCGGTCACCAGCCGGTGCGGAAGGTTTAGCGCAGTTCATGCCGCGCACCGCCATTTGGATGACAGAGGTCAATCGTGATCTGGTACCGGCGCAGCCATTCAATCCTGCCTGGGCGCTCCGGGCCATGGTGTTGTACGACGCCTGGTTATTTAAGCGGGTTGATGCTTCAAGCCCCTGCGAGCGCTGGGCCTTTACGCTGTCGGCTTACAACGGCGGTTTGGCATGGGTCAAACGGGACCAACAGGTTGCCGCTGCAGCAGGAGCTGATCCATCCATCTGGTTTGAGCAGGTAGAGCAATTTAACGCCGGACGTTCCAAAGCCGCATTCAAAGAAAACCGGCATTACCCGACCGTCATCATCAAGCGTTGGCAATCGCTTTATGCCAGTAACGGCTGGGGCCTGGGGGTTTGCTATGCCTTCTAATCAACCAAAGTGGGTGCTAGGCACCGCTGCTGTCCTGATGTTGTTGGCCATAGCGCTTATCTGTCTGCGTGAATACAACCAGCAACTGGATAGCGCCAAATCTGATGGCGTCACTATTGCGAAAAATCAGTGCGCCGCAGACACCAACGCAGCCCTTTTACTCAGCACCCAAAAAGCCCTGGCAACTGTACAAAAGCAGCTCAAAGATGCTGACGATGCAGTGGTCACTTTACGCCAGCAAAAAGCAGCAACCGATAAGCAGCTAAAACAGCTGCAGGGAGAAATTAAATATGTCACCAGTACTTGGATCCCGCCTGGCAAAGCGGAGCCTGAGCCGTTGCCTCATTGTGTCTATACCAATGGTTTTGTCCGCGTGTACAACCAGTCCATTGCCCCCAGTGTCGCCAACGTTCCCGCCTTTGCAGATCCCGGCGGAGTTGCGGGAGCGGCCAAAACCGCCACCGCTGCTGACACCAGCCTGCACCCAAGCAACATCCAACAATCCGACATCCTGCAGCACGTCACCCAGTACGGTGCCCGCTGCAATGACCTCGAAAGCCAGCTGAATCAGCTGCTGGATTATCTGGAAAAACAACAACCAACACAGGGAACTAATGGATGACGGTACAAGTTGATTTTTGGCAGCTGGTGCTGCTGTTAGTGGCGTTTCTGGGCAGCTGCATCGCAGCCTTTAAGTGGCTGTTGGGCTTGTTTCACGGGCACATGGACAAAGCATTTGGCGCGATTGATAAGCGGCTGGATGGTATCGAAGAAAACAGTAAGGAAGAAGCCAAGCAATGGCAGCGGGTAGAACGGGAGCTGATGGAACTCAAAGCGCATCTGCCTGATCACTACGTGCGCCGCGAAGACTACATCCGTGGCCAGACGGTGCTGGAAAACAAAATTGATAAGGTCGCAATGCAGTTAGAGAACATCCAACTGCGCACGCAATTACAACAAAATCAAGTGAGGCAGTCATGAGTATTGATATGGAAAAAATCCGGCGGGAAAACATGCGTTGGTTGATTTTACTGACGCTGAACAATGCTCGCCCACTAGGAGCTTATGAAAGTATCGCTTTGTCCGTGGTGCAAAGCGAATATCCAGATGCAACTGCACTGGAGCTGCGCCGCGAAGCAGACTATCTGGCAGACCGCAAAATGGTTGATGTAGTCAAAGAACCCAGTGGCCGCTGGCATCTGGACCTGACCCGTCTGGGTACAGATATCGTTGAGTACACTGTGGACTGCGCCCCTGGGATTGCCCGCCCAGTTAAGTACTGGTGATGCCATGGCCCGCAAATCATCATTGGATAAATTGCCTGATGTGATCCGCGCTTATATCCAAGGCAAGCTGGCTGACAACCGGCTAACCCTGGATGAACTGATCGCCGACCTGCAGCGGGCCTTTCCGGAAGAGGCTGAGGCCGGAGAACTGCCAAGCCGCAGCGCTGTTGGTCGCTATGGTCAAAAACTGGAGCGCCGGTTAAGTGCTATCCGGGCCAGTACTGAAGCCGCCAAAATTATCCGTGCACAGACTGAAGACAAGGAAGACGCCCGGTCAGAAGCTCTGACCGCCATGATCCAGTCTGAACTGTTTGAAAGCATCATGAACCTGCAGGAAGCCAGCGACGAAGACATGACGCCAGCGCAGCGCATTAGTTTGCTGGCTGAAGCTGCCAAAAACATCGCGACGCTGACCCGGTCATCCGTAACCTTAAAACGGTACCAGGAAGAGGCAGAGGAAAAAGGCCGCAGGCAGTTACTGGAAGAGCAGAAGGCACGGCTGGCAGCAATGGAAACCAAAGGCGGAGTCACTGAAGAAACCCGCAATGCAATCCGGGAAGCACTGGGGATCCGCTCATGAGCAAATTCAAAGGCAATGCCAAGTGCATCCCATTGGACCCGGAAGGTATTTTTCTGCCTTACCAGTCCAAATGGATCATGGATAACAGCCGCCTCAAAGGTATGGAAAAAGCCCGCCAAATCGGGTTGTCCTGGTCAACTGCCTATGCTGCAGACGAACGCACTGCGGCTCAGGGTGCCCGCCATGACCAGTGGGTCAGCAGCCGCGACGATTTGCAAGCCAAGCTGTTTATCGAAGACTGTAAGATGTGGGCTGGCATTATGAATATGGCCGCCAGGGACTTGGGCGAAATCGTCATTGACGCCAAAAATAAAATCTCAGCTTATGTGTTGGAGTTCGCCAGTGGCCGCCGGATCCACAGCATGAGTTCTAACCCCGACGCGCAAGCGGGTAAGCGCGGTGGCCGTATCCTGGACGAATTTGCACTCAACAAAGACAACCGGCAGTTATGGGCCATTGCTTATCCGGGTATCACCTGGGGCGGCAGCCTTGAGTTAATTTCTACCCATCGCGGTAGCCACAATTTCTTTAATCAGTTGATCCGTGAAGTCCGCGAACACGGCAACCCGAAAGGGATCAGTCTTCACCGTGTCACCCTGCAGGACGCTTTGGACCAGGGCTTTTTGTTTAAGCTGCAGCAGATGCTGCCCGCTGACGACGAGCGCCAGGACATGGACGAAGCCAGATATTTTGACTACGTCCGGGCCGGCTGTGCCGACGAGGAAAGCTTTCAGCAGGAGTTTATGTGCAACCCCGCTGACGATGACGTGGCCTTTCTGGAATACGACCTGATCGCGTCTGCTGAATATCCGTCGACCGCGAACTGGCAAGCCATCGAAGGTGGCCGGCTCTTTGCCGGTATCGACATCGGCCGCAAAAGTGACTTAACCGTGTTGTGGGTAGTAGAGCTGCTGGGCGACGTGTTGTACACCCGCCACATTGAGCGGCTGCAAAACATGCGCAAGTCCGAGCAGGAAGCGATCATGTGGCCATGGCTACAGCGCTGCGAGCGGATTTGTATCGACGCAACCGGCTTGGGGATTGGTTGGGCAGATGATGCGCAGGACTACTTTGGCAAACATCGGGTTGAGGCTGTTACCTTTACACCCAAAGTGAAGGAAGCATTGGCTTACCCCATCCGCGGCAAAATGGAAGACCGCCTGCTGCGCATTCCACATGACCCCAAGATCCGCGCCGACCTGCGTCAGGTGACAAAACAAGTCACAGCAGCAGGCAACATTCGCTTTGCCGCTGAGCGCACAGTCGATGGCCACGCCGACCACTTCTGGGCACTTGGTCTTGCAGTCCATGCCGCATCAACGCCAGGCGTTTATCTGGACTTTCAATCAACCGGCCGCCGGCCAACCCTGAGCGCTCTGGGCGAGAACACCAGCGCCATTATCACCGAAACCGGCTTTGGTACCGTCGCCGGCCGCAATGACTTCCGAGGTTTTTAATGTCAAATAACGCACCCATCATGCAGGAAATCGCCACCACCGCCGATGGCCGCGACATCACCATTGGCTACGTCGACCCGCTGGCTGTGCAGCCAGTTCGCGATCCGGTACTGCAGTTACGCGGCGGCGGTGACTACCGCATTTATTCGGAGGTGCTGCGCGACGATCAGGTGAAAACTTGTTTCGGCCAGCGCCAGCTCGCTGTCATTGGCAAAAACTGGCAAGTCGATGCCGGCGGTACCAGTCGCCAGGATAAAAAGGCCGCAGACTTTATCCGCGAACAATTAAACAACGTGGGCTGGGACCGGGTCACCAATGGCATGCTGTTTGGCGTGTATTACGGCTTTGCAGTCAGCGAGGCCATTTATAAGCGCGACGGTGCCAATGTGGTGCTGGCTGACATAAAGGTGCGTAACCGCCGCCGCTTTGGTTTCGATGGCATGGGCCGGCTACGCATGAAAACTCACCAGCAACCTCTGGGCGAGCTGCTGCCAGACCGTAAATTCTGGGCCTTTAATACCGGCTCAGATCATGACGACGACCCATACGGGACCGGCCTTGGCCACTGGCTGTACTGGCCGGCATTCTTTAAACGCAATGGGTTGAAGTACTGGCTGCTGTTCCTGGAGAAGTTTGGCCAGCCAACGGCCAAGGGCAAATACGGCCCGAACGCCAGCTCAGAAGAGAGAAGCAAACTGCTGCAGGCTCTGGCGGCCATTTCAACGGATTCAGGGATCGCAATCCCTGACGGCATGGAAATCGAGCTGATTGAAGCGGCCCGTTCCGGTACTGCCGACTATGTATCGTTATACGACCGGATGGATGCGGCGATAGCCAAGGTTGTATTGGGCCAGACGGCCAGCACCCAGGGCACACCAGGCCGGCTTGGCAATGACGACCTGCAGGGCGATGTCCGGCTGGACATCATCAAAGCGGATAGCGATCTGGTCTGTGAGTCATTCAACCGCAGCATCGTAAAGTGGCTGATGGAATGGAATTTCCCTGGCGCAAAATTGCCCCGGGTTTTTCGTAACATTGAGCCACCGGAAGATTTGGGTAGTCGTGCTGAGCGCGATACCAAGATCCTTACCCTGGGTTACAAACCAACCCTGCAGTACATCCAGCAGACCTATGGCGATGGCTTTGAAGAAAAGCAGCCTGAGCCAGTGCCGGCACAACCCGGTCAGGCACCTGCGGGCCCGGCCTCAAAAGAGCCGGCAAGCTTTGCCGCTGCTATCACGACTGGTTTCCAGCCACCCAGCCAAATGCTGGAGCCAGCGCGTAGTCGCGCAGAGCCTGCACTTGCAGAGTGGATTAACCAGGTTAAAGCGCTGGTCAACAAAGCCGATTCGTTAGAGCAGTTGCAGGACCAGCTGCTTGAACTGTATCCAGACTTGTCGCTGGAAGGCTTTGCTGCAGCGATGGCACAAGCCAACAGCGCCGCCCATTTAGCCGGTCGTATCGAGGTGCAGGAACATCATGGCCAGCAGTAATAGCAACGTCAGTTATGGCTCTGTCCCGTTTGAGCAGCAGATAGCTTTTTTCCGCCGCAAGCTGAATATGCCTACCAATCATTGGGCAGACATATACAGCAAAGAGCACGACTGGGCGTTTATGGTGGCCGGTGCCAACCGCGATGCATTGCTTGGCGACTTTCGCAGTGCCATTGAAAAGGTGATCGCCCAAGGCGGTACCCTGGAGCAGTTTCGCGATGACTTTGACAACATAGTTGCCAGCCACGGCTGGGACTACAAAGGCGGCCGCGAATGGCGCAGCCGGGTCATATACGAAACCAACCTGTTCAGCAGCTACAACGCCGGCCGCCAGGCGCAGCTAAGTCAGTACACAAAAGACATTCCGTACTGGCGGTATCGTCATAGTGATGCGGTGGAAAACCCACGCCATGAACATCTGGCCTGGGATGGCCTGACGCTGCCGGCATCAGATCCGTGGTGGAAAACCCACTATCCACCCAATGGGTGGGGCTGCCAGTGCTATGTCGAAGGCGTCACTGAAGATGACCTGCAGGAGGAAGGTAAACAACCAGACACTGCGCCACCGATAAACCTGCAGCCACAACGGGTGGGTCTGCGCCACCCGGACGGCCCGCGCACTGTGATGGTACCGGAAGGCATTGACCCCGGCTTTGAACATGCTCCCGGCCGCAGCCGGCTAGAAAGTATGGTACCGCCGGAGCGGCCAGAGCCGCCCATTAGTGGCAGCGCCGGTGGTTATGGTTTACCAAATCGGCGGGCCACCTCGCCATTACCTGCGTCTCGCAAGGTCTCAGCCAGTCAAATCCTAAAGACTGGCTTGCCGGATGAGCAGTACGCCAAGGCATTTTTGGAGCCGTTCGGCGCCACTCTGACAGAGCCAGTGATCTGGCGCGATGTGATGGGTGATGCGCTGGTAGTTGGCGCTGAACTCTTTGTGACCCGTAAAACTGGAAAACTGAAAGCGGACAAAAACGGCCGTGGTCCCTATATGGCGCTGCTGGCCAAAGGCTTGATGGAGCCTGACGAGATCTGGGTGCGGATGGAATACCACGAAGCCCAGAAAAAGCCTGTCATCCGCCGGCGCTATCTGGCTCGGTTTACCGTGCCTGGTGAAGACATTCCGGCGCTGGCAGTTTTTGAATGGAGTCCGGATGGTTGGTCTGGTATTACAACGTATAAAAGCGATCAGGACATCGAGGATTT
>JACCDS010163182.1_pt1 | contig 23496 bp, 18 predicted proteins | sample 7446441 | NCBI WGS metagenome assembly JACCDS01 (sample SAMN15323445, study PRJNA562643) | freshwater metagenome | isolation source: river surface water | place: USA:Blue River Watershed | collected 2017-08-17 | reverse complement strand
CTCTCGTTTATGAGTGAGTCTAGGCGTATACAAAACCACCGTTTGAGCGAAGTTAAATTTCGTTTAACTTATCCAACGGTGGCAGATTTTTTAAATCGCGCCAAAACTACTTCCAAGTGTCCTTGAGACCGACGCACATATTAAATACAGGCTTGGTAGCGGTGTGATCAACGCGGTCTGCAACAAAATAACCATGTCGCTCAAATTGGAAGCGTTGTTCAGCTTTTACATTGCTCAAACTTGGCTCTAGGTAAGCAGTTAATACTTGCTTAGAGTTTGGGTTGATGGCATCGAGGAAGTTTTTGTCGCCACTGTCTGGATGCGGATCTGTGAACAATCGATCGTATATGCGAATCTCAGCCTTGATTGCATTCTTCGCACTAACCCAATGTAGGTTGCCTTTGACTTTGTAGTTATTTGATTCAGGAGTGCCACTCTTGCTGTCAGCAAAGTAGTTGGCATGAACAGCAATGACTTGACCGTTTGCATCAGTGTCGTACCCTGTGCATTCAATGACAAAGCCATGGCGCAAGCGAACACGGCTGCCTGGTTGACCATCTTTGGGTGGATAGAGCCTAAAGAAACCTTTGATCGGTTCGACCATGAAGTCATCAGCTTCAATCCAAAGCTCTTTGGTTAGCGTGAACTCGCGGCGACCCCAGTCTTCATGGTGTGGATGTTTGGGTGCTGAGCAAGCTTCTTCAACAGTAGGATCAAAATTATCAATGATCAACTTGAGCGGCTTTAGTACCGCAAAAGCTCTTTCTGCTCTTGCATCTAAGTCGTCGCGTAGTGCTTGCTCAAGAACGGACATATCAATCCAGCTATCTGCTTTTGATACGCCAATACGTTCACAGAATAATCTCAAGCTCTCAGGGGTGAAGCCACGTCTTCTAATGCCAACAATAGTTGGTAAACGAGGGTCGTCCCAGCCATCAACACGTTTTTCCTCAACTAACTGTAATAACTTGCGTTTACTGGTGATGGCATAGGTTAGGTTGAGGCGTGCAAATTCATATTGCTTAGGCAGTGGGCCTTTAAAGACGCCCACATCTTTTAATGCCTCTAATACCCAGTCATAAAGTGGCCGATTATTTTCAAACTCTAAAGTGCAAATTGAATGCGTAATATTTTCAAGGGCATCGGAAATGCAATGCGTGAAGTCGTATAGAGGATAGATGCACCATTTATCGCCTGTGCGGTGATGGTGAGCATGACGAATACGGTAAATCACTGGGTCGCGCATCACAATATTAGGATGCGCCATATCAATTTTTAACCTTAACACATGGGCACCGTCTGGATATTTGCCCGCCTTCATGTCTCTGAATAAATTTAAATTCTCTTCAGGGCTGCGATTTCTAAAAGGGCTATTAGTACCTAGTTGTGTGAAAGTGCCACGATTCTTGTGAATCTCATCAGCTGATTGACTATCAATGTAAGCCTTACCTGCTTCGATTAGTTTTTCAGCAAATGCATAAAGTTCATCAAAGTAGTCACTCGCATAGTGTTGATGTTCTACGCCATCTACCACCCAATCAAAGCCTAACCAACGCACGGCATCAATGATGCTATCAACGTATTCAGTTTCTTCTTTACTTGGGTTGGTATCGTCAAAACGCATATTGCAACGAGCACCATTAGGAGCATGGCCATAGTCTCTGGCGAGACCAAAATTAAGGCAAATACTCTTAGCATGACCAATGTGGAGGTAGCCATTTGGTTCCGGTGGGAATCGAGTAATAACGCTTGGAAGTGGCTTGCCAGCTTGATCTAAGCGATTAGTATGCTTGCCACTAGCTAGGTCAGCGTCAATGATTTGGCGCAAAAAATTCGAGACCTCTAGGGTCTCGAATTTAGAAGGGGATGGGTTCTTCTTTTCAGACATTCCCATATTGTAAATTTATTCTTCGACGAAGGCCTCTTCTCTTGTTTTCTTAACGGCTGGCAAGGTCACAATAACAACCAATGCTGCAGCAGCAATCAATAGACCAAGAGATAGTGGTCTTGTAACAAATACTGTGAAATCACCCCTAGCCAACAACAAGGCGCGACGGAAATTTTCTTCCATCATTGGGCCTAGAACGAAACCTAAGAGTAGTGGCGGAGCTTCACAACCTAATTTAACGAATAGATATCCAATCACGCCGAATGCTGCAGTGATGAAAATATCGAAATTAGTATTGTTAACTGTGTAAACACCGATACAGCAGAACACTAGGATTGCTGGATACAAATGTTTGTATGGGATCGTCAACATCTTCACCCACACACCGATCAACGGCAAGTTCAAGATGATCAACATGAAGTTACCGATCCACATTGACGCAATCAAACCCCAGAATAGTGCTGGGTTAGAGCTCATCACTTGCGGACCTGGCTGAATGTTATGAATCGTCATTGCACCTACCATCAACGCCATCACAGCATTCGGTGGGATACCTAATGTTAATAATGGGATGAAAGATGTTTGTGATGCAGCGTTATTGGCACTTTCTGGACCAGCAACGCCTTCGATGGCACCTTTACCAAATTCAGCACTGTGCTTAGATGTTTTCTTTTCTAGTGAGTAAGCGGCAAAAGCTGCAAGAGCTGCGCCACCACCAGGCAACACGCCAAGAATAGAACCAATGCTTGTACCTCTAAGAATAGAAGGCATCATGCGCTTAAAGTCTTCTTTGCTTGGCCAAAGTGATGTCACCTTATCCAAGAATGTTTCACGCTTTTCTTTTTGCTCAAGGTTGCTCATGATTTCGGCGAAACCAAAAACACCCATCGCCACTGATACGAAACCAATGCCGTCAGTTAGTTCAGGAATATCAAATGAATAACGTGCAGTGCCAGAGTTAACGTCTGTGCCAATTAAGCCCAATAAAAGACCTAAAACAATCATGGCAATGGCTTTAACCAATGAACCAGAAGCCAATACCACCGCTCCGATCAAACCTAATACCATCAATGAGAAGTACTCGGCAGGACCAAATTTAAAAGCGATTTCTGATAGAGGTGCGGCAAATGCTGCCAATACCAAAGTCGCTACGCAACCGGCAAAGAATGAACCAAAGCCAGCAGTAAATAGAGCAACTCCAGCGCGACCACGTCTAGCCATTTGGTAACCATCAATCGCTGTCACCACCGACGACGACTCGCCTGGGATATTCACCAGAATTGCAGTTGTTGAACCACCATATTGGGCGCCGTAATAAATACCAGCCAGCATAATGAGAGCCGCAATTGGAGGGAGGGCATAAGTTGCTGGCAATAACATCGCAATAGTTGCGATAGGACCTAGGCCAGGCAATACACCAATCATGGTACCTAGTAGGCAACCGATGAAACAGTAGAGTAGGTTTTGAGCAGTGAATGCCGTTGCAAAACCAAGAGCTAAGTTATCTAGTAATTCCATTTATTGATCTCCTGGCAATTAAGCGGCTAAAAAGCTTGGCCAAACTTGGAATTGAAGCTTCAATCCCCAAATAAAGGCAACATAAGCAATCACATTCAGGATGATTGCATTGACAACCGTACCTTTCCAATGGAATTCGTGGCTTGCCATGGCTGAAATAAAAATCAACATGATCAATGAGACCACTAGACCCATTGGCTTAAGTACCAAGCCAAACAAAATGACGGAGCCAGTAACCCACATCACTGATACCCAATCCCAGCTTGCTAATTGGTCCTCAGAGGTTTTGGCTGACATTGATGTCATCGTGATGATGGCACCTAATAGGGCTAGAACAATACCTAGCCAAAATGGGAAGTAACCTGGACCCATTTTTGCTGGTGTACCCATGTTGTATGTTGTCGCAATGTAGGCAAATAAGATGCCGACAATCACAAACATCAAGCCTGAGGCAAAGTCTTTTTGGCTGCGAATTTGCATAAATGTTTCCCCAAAATTTTTATAAAAAAGCTTTCTTTGACAGAATTGTAAGCTTTCTTAAAGGTTGAATTCAATTTTTGTTTGCAGGGGTTTATACCTAGAGGTCCTCTCTGAGTCATAATTACGCTCATGAAAGTTACTCAAATTCGCGAAAATTTCTTAAAGTTCTTTGAATCTAAAGGTCATCAGGTCGTTTCTTCAAGTCCGGTGGTGCCAGGTGATGATCCAACCCTCTTGTTCACCAATGCGGGCATGAATCAGTTCAAGGATGTTTTTTTAGGCTTTGATAAGCGCCCATATACAAGAGCAACCACTGCTCAAAAATGTATTCGTGCTGGCGGTAAACACAATGACTTGGATAACGTTGGTTATACAGCACGTCATCACACGTTCTTTGAGATGCTTGGTAATTTTTCTTTTGGAGATTATTTCAAGAGAGATGCGATTAGTTATGCGTGGGAACTTCTAACAACCGTTTACAAACTACCTGCTGATAAATTGTGGGTCACTGTGTACGCTGAAGATGATGAGGCGTATGACATTTGGGCAAAAGAAGTTGGTGTGCCAACCGAGCGAATTATTCGTATTGGCGACAACAAAGGTGCGCGTTACGCATCTGATAACTTCTGGATGATGGGCGATACCGGTCCATGTGGTCCTTGTACAGAAATTTTCTACGATCACGGTGAAGATATTCCTGGTGGTCCTCCGGGCAGTCCTGAAGAAGATGGTGATCGTTATATCGAGATTTGGAACAACGTCTTCATGCAATTCAATCGCGATGAAGATGGTGTGATGCATCCATTGCCAAAGCCTAGTGTTGATACCGGCATGGGTCTAGAGCGTATTGCGGCAGTCTTGCAGCATGTTCACTCAAACTATGAGATTGATTTATTTGTTAATTTATTGGCGGCTGCTAAATCAGCAGTAGATGGCGCTGGTGCTGGTAGTTGCGATAGCAATAGCCCATCACTGAAAGTGATTGCTGATCACATCCGCGCTTGCTCATTCACTGTGACAGATGGCGTGATTCCAGGTAATGCAGGGCGCGGTTACGTGCTGCGTCGTATCACTCGTCGCGCGATTCGTCATGGTTATAAATTGGGTGCTCGCGCACCATTCTTCCATAAGTTGGTGAGTGCTTTAGTAAAAGAAATGGGCGATGCTTATCCTGAACTAAAGGCTAATGAGGCGCGAGTTACTGAAGTATTAAAACAAGAAGAGGAACGTTTTTTCCAAACCATCTCTAATGGTATGGAAATACTGGAGGCAGCTTTAGCTGGTTATTCTAAAGTGATTGATGGCGAAACTGCATTTAAGTTACACGACACATTTGGTTTCCCACTTGATCTGACTGCTGACGTATGTCGTGAGCGTGGTGTGACAGTGGATGAGGCTGGCTTTGAAGTTGCGATGAATCGCCAACGTGATCAAGCACGTGCTGCAGGCAAATTTAAAATGGCTCAGGGCTTGGAATATGCCGGTGCCCCAACTGTATTCCATGGCTACGACAGCTTGACCCAAGAGTCAGCAAAAGTATTGGCTTTATACGTAGATGGTTCACAAGTACCATCCATTAAAGCTGGTGATAATGCTGTGATTGTTTTGGATAACACTCCTTTCTATGCTGAATCAGGTGGTCAGGTGGGTGATGCTGGTGAGCTACGCAACACAACAAGTTTGTTTGATGTTGAGGACACCTTAAAAATTCAAGCAGACGTATTTGGGCATCACGGGCAAATTTTGGAAGGTGAGATCAAGGTTGGTGATCAACTTAATGCCAAAGTAAATGCTGAGAGACGCGCTAGAACTATTCGTCATCACAGTGCCACTCATTTGATGCACAAAGCCTTGCGTGAAGTATTGGGCACACATGTGCAGCAAAAAGGTTCACTAGTGGATCCTGATAAAACACGTTTTGACTTTACACATACAGCTCCAATGACTGCAGAGCAAATTGTTCAGGTGGAACAGTTGGTTAATGCGGAAATTTTAGCTAATGCCGCAGCGTCAGCAAAAGTGATGAGCTTAGATGACGCGCAAAAAACTGGCGCCATGATGTTGTTTGGTGAAAAGTATGGTGAAACTGTTCGCGTACTCGAGATTGGTTCATCAAAAGAACTTTGCGGCGGTACACATGTGCAACGTACTGGTGATATTGGCGTCTTCAAGATCTTGGCAGAAAGCGGCGTAGCAGCTGGTATTCGCCGCGTTGAGGCGATTGCAGGTGACCGTGCCCTAAGCTACTTGCAAAAACTAGATGCGCAAATTAATCAATTAGCAGCTAGCTTAAAAGCTACGCCAAGTGATTTGGCTCAGCGTATTACTCAATTACAAGATCATGCACGCTCTCTAGAAAAAGAATTGGAGCGATTAGGTTCTAAGTTGGCTGCTAGTCAAGGTGATGAGTTGGTCTCTAAAGCCGTTGAAGTAAATGGCGTACGTATTTTGGCAGCACAACTAGAGGGTGCGGATGCCAAGGTGCTAAGAGAAACCCTAGACCAATTGAAAAATAAGTTGAAGTCTGCAGCCATTGTTTTGGCATCAGTACAAGATGGCAAAGTTCAGTTGGCTGCCGGTGTGACGGCTGATGCGGTTGCAAAAGTTAAGGCAGGTGATTTAGTTAATCACGTGGCGCAACAAGTGGGTGGTAAGGGCGGCGGTAAACCTGACATGGCTATGGCGGGCGGCACAGATCCTAAAGGACTTGTTGCTGCACTTAATAGCGTTCAAGCATGGGTTACAGAGCGTCTATGAGCAACCCTAAAGTAGATAAAGAGGTGGATGCTAGCGGACTAAATTGTCCGCTACCAATCTTGAGAGCTAAAAAAGCTTTAGCGGAGATGCAAAGCGGTGAGGTTCTAAAAGTGATTGCGACTGACAGTGGTTCTGAGCATGACTTTCCTACATTCGCCAAGCAAACCGGCAATGATTTGTTGGCTAGCGAAAAATTAGCAGACGCTTTTGTTTTTTATCTTAAGCGCCGCTAATTAACACATCATTAGCGAGTCTTCAGAAACTCGCTAAAGCCGGCTTTCACCTCAGGGTGACGTAAAGCAAAATCAACTGTAGCTTTTAGGTAGCCTAGTTTGCTACCGCAGTCATAACGAACACCTTCGTACTCGTATGCCAAGACTTGTTCTTGGCCAAGTAAGGATTGAATTGCATCTGTCAGTTGTAATTCACCGCCAGCACCTGGTTTGATGGTGCGAATGTGGTTAAAAATTCTTGATGACAAAATGTAGCGTCCCACAACGCCCATATTGGATGGGGCTTTAGCGGGTTCTGGTTTTTCTACGATGCCATTTAATTTATAGATGCGATCATCGAATATCTTTCCATCAATCACGCCATAAGATTTACTTTGCTCTGGTTGAATTTTTTCAACACCCAAAATAGAGCTTCTGTAGTGCTGATACTTATCCACCATTTGTTTCATGACTGGCACTGGCCCGTCTAATAAGTCATCAGCCAGAATCACGGCAAAAGCCTCATCTCTGATGAGTTTTTCAGCACATAAAACTGCGTGACCTAAGCCCAAGGCTTCTGGTTGTCTGACATAAACACAATCCACATGACTTGGCTTGATGCTGCGCACCAACGCTAATAAATCTTTTTTGTTTTTAGCTTCTAGTTCAGCCTCAAGCTCATAAGCTTTATCAAAATGGTCTTCAATAGCGCGCTTACTGCGACCTGTTACGAAAATCATTTCAGTAATACCTGCTGCCATGGCTTCTTCAACCGCATACTGGATGAGCGGTTTATCAACCACGTTGAGCATCTCTTTAGGGCTGGCTTTGGTGGCTGGTAAAAACCGTGTGCCAAGACCTGCTACTGGGAAAACTGCTTTGGTAACTGTTTTATTCATATCAAGATGGTAAACGACTTAGTTGACTGTTTAGTTTTTCTAACAAAGATTCAAAATCAGCTAAACGTTGCTTCTCTTGAACAACCACTGCTTCAGGGGCTCTTGCGACAAAACTTTCGTTGTTGAGTTTTGAGTTGGCTTTAGCAATTTCTGCGCTAATGCGCTCAATCTCTTTACCGAGACGGGCTTTTTCAGCAGTTACATCAATTTCAACTTTAAGCAAAATTTTTGTATTGCCAACAATCGCCACTGGAGCGCCTGCGCCATCGCGCTCTAATGCAGAATCATCTTCGTAAATCTTAACTTCGGATAATTTGGCTAGTGCCTGAATATATGGTGCTGCAACAGTTAAAAACTCTGAATCACCTTTAATGTATAACGGCACGCGTTGTGCTGGTGAAATTTGCATTTCACCTCTTAAGTTACGGCAAGCATCAACCAGGGCTTTGACGTCGGCCACCCATGCCTCGCTCTTTTCACAATGTTTTTGTGGTTGAGCTACTGGGTAAGGCTGTAATGCAATGGTTTGTTTTGTTTGTTGATCCAGCGCTTTACCAGACATTGGGGCTACGATTTGCCATAACTCTTCAGTGATGAATGGAATCACTGGGTGAGCAAGACGCAGAATGGTTTCTAGTACGCGCAATAGTGTGCGACGTGTGGCACGCTGTTGAGCAGGGGTACCAGTTTGTAACTGAACCTTGGCAAGTTCTAAGTACCAATCACAGTATTCATCCCACACAAATTGATAGATAGATGTGGCGATATTGTCAAAACGATAATCTTTAAAACCTTTATCAATATCAGCTTCTACGCGTTGCAATAAAGAAACAATCCATCTGTCAGCTGCAGAGAAGTCTAGGTATCCTTCCGGACCACAGCCTCCGCCACATTCGCCTATGCCGTTCTCTTCATCTGTGCCTGGGCAGTTCATCAATACAAAGCGCGTGGCATTCCACAGTTTGTTGCAGAAGTTGCGATAACCTTCGCAGCGCTTTTGGTCAAAGTTAATATTTCTACCTAGCGTTGCCATCGATGCAAAAGTGAACCTTAGTGCATCTGTGCCAAATGCAGGAATTCCATCTGGAAACTCTTTTTTAGTTTTCTTGGCAATGCTTTCGGCTTGCTTGGGATTCATTAATCCAGTTGTACGTTTAGCCAAAAGAGTTTCTAAATCAATGCCATCGATCAAATCAATTGGATCCAAAGTATTGCCTTTGGATTTGCTCATTTTTTGACCTTCTGCATCACGCACTAAACCATGAACGTAAACAGTTTCAAATGGAATCTTGCCAGTGAAGTGGCAGGTCATCATGACCATGCGCGCCACCCAGAAGAAAATAATGTCAAAACCTGTTACCAAGGCTGAGGATGGTAAGAAGTGGGCTAATTCAGGGGTCTTATCAGGCCAGCCTAGCGATGAGAATGGCACTAAGGCTGAGCTAAACCATGTATCTAAAACATCATCATCGCGACGCAACGCGCCACTGTAACCGTTGGCTGCAGCCTTTGCTTTCGCCTCTGCTTCTGATCTGGCCACAATGATCTTGCCATCTTCTTGATACCAAGCTGGTATTTGGTGACCCCACCATAGTTGGCGTGAGATACACCAGTCTTGGATGCCCTCTAACCACTGGTTATAGGTTGTTGTCCAATTTTCTGGAACAAATTTAACGTCGCCACATTTCACTGCATCTAGAGCAGCTTCTGCAATTGATTTGCCTGGGCGATATTGATTATGTTCAGTGGGTTTGGACATTGCCACAAACCATTGGTCTGTGAGCATTGGTTCAATCACAGATTTGGTTCGATCGCCTCTTGGAACCATTAACGTGTGAGGCTGAACTTTTTCTAGTAAACCTAGGCTTTCTAAGTCAGCAACAATCAGTTTGCGAGCCTCAAAGCGATCTAGCCCTTGATATTTTTGTGGTGCGTTTTCATTGATTTTTGCTTCCAACGTGAGAATGTTGATCATCTCAAGTTGGTGGCGTAAACCTACTGCATAGTCATTGAAGTCGTGAGCGGGCGTGACCTTAACTACGCCTGTGCCGAACTCTTTATCTACATAGTCATCAGCAATAATTGGGATCACTCGATTTGAGAGTGGCAGATTGACTGTTTGACCAATTAAATCTTTATAGCGTTCGTCTTCTGGGTGAACCATCACCGCAACGTCACCGAGCATCGTCTCTGGACGAGTAGTTGCTACCGTAAGGTGACCCTTGCCGCTAGTTAGGGGATAGCGGATGTGCCACATTGAGCCTTGCTCTTCTTCGCTCTCCACTTCCAAATCGGAAACTGCTGTGCCTAGGATTGGATCCCAGTTCACAAGACGTTTGCCGCGATAGATTAGTCCTTGTTCGTAGAGGCTAACAAACACCTCTACAACTGCCTTGGACATTTTGTCATCCATCGTGAAGTATTCCCGGCTCCAGTCAATGGATGCGCCAAGACGACGAATTTGGTTAGTGATTGTTGAGCCAGACTTTTCTTTCCAGGCCCAGACTTTTTCTAAGAATTTTTCACGACCTAGGTCGTGCCTAGAAATCTTTTGGGCATCAAGTTGTCTTTCAACCACAATTTGTGTGGCAATACCTGCATGGTCAGTACCTGGCACCCAGAGCGTGTTTTTACCTTGCATACGCGCATGTCTTGCCAAGCCATCCATGATGGTTTGGTTAAAAGCATGCCCCATGTGTAGGGTGCCCGTGACGTTTGGAGGTGGTAATTGGATACAAAAACTACCCTTTTTATCGTCCAATGTGGCGGTTGCAATACCCCTTTTTTCCCACTCGGGACCCCATTGGGCCTCGATGTTGGAGGGTTCGAAAGATTTAGCGAGGTCAGAAAGATTTTTAGACATAAGCCCGAATTATAATTTTTTGTTAGAACTAAAAGGCATATGTGACGAATATTCTCAATAATTTAAATCCAGAGCAGCTAGAAGCGGTGACATTGCCGCCTGTCAACGAGGCGGGCCAGAGTCAATCTGCCATGATTTTAGCGGGTGCGGGCAGCGGTAAAACCAAGGTTTTGACCACGCGTATTGCCTGGTTAATACAGACTCACCAAGCATCTCCTGTGGGTATTTTGGCGGTAACTTTTACCAACAAGGCGGCTAAAGAGATGCTCACACGTCTTTCGGCCATGATGCCCATCAATACCAGAGGTATGTGGGTTGGTACTTTCCATGGGTTGTGTAACCGTTTATTGAGGGCTCACCATAAAGATGCGGGTTTGCCTTCGACTTTTCAGATTTTGGATACTCAAGATCAGTTGTCAGCGATCAAAAGACTCTTAAAGTCATTAAAGATTGATGATGAGAAGTACCCACCCAAACAATTGCAGTACTTTATTGCTCATGCCAAAGAAAAGGGCATGCGTTCAAAAGATATGGATCGTGGCGATTCATTTCAGAACACGATGGTGGAGTTGTACCAAGCATACGAAGAGCAATGTCAGCGTGAAGGCGTGGTTGACTTCGCAGAATTATTGTTGCGAAGCTATGAACTCTTAAAACATCACCAACCTATTCGTGAACATTATCAAGAGCGTTTCCGTCATATCTTGGTAGATGAGTTTCAAGACACGAACGCCTTGCAATATGCTTGGCTAAAACTCATTTCTGGTTATGGCGCATCCAATCCTAGCTCTGTATTTGCTGTTGGAGATGATGACCAAAGTATTTACGCATTTAGGGGTGCAGATGTTGAGAACATGCGTTTATTTGAACGCCACTTCAAACCTTATTTGGTCAAGTTAGAGCAAAACTATCGTTCTTATGGACATATTCTGGATGCTGCTAACCATTTGATTGCCAATAACACTGAGCGTTTGGGTAAAAACTTAAGAACGGATGCAGGGCATGGCGAACCTGTGCGTGTGTACGAGGCTGCCACTGATGGCACTGAAGCAGCCTGGATTGTTGATGAAATCAAAAGCATGATTAATACGGGAAGCACCCGTAGTGAGATTGCAATTCTTTACCGAAGCAATGCGCAGTCTCGCATCATTGAGCATGGTTTATTTTCTGCTGGTATTCCTTATCGCGTTTATGGCGGCTTACGGTTCTTTGAGCGTGCTGAAATCAAACATGCTTTGGCTTATCTAAGATTATTAGAAAACCCGAATGACGATACTTCGTTTGCGCGTGTGGTTAATTTCCCTACAAGAGGTATTGGCGCAAAGAGTATTGAAACCATTCAAGATAGTGCCAAATTAAATAATTGCTCTTTTTATGCAGCCGCACCGTATTTAGAAGGCAAAGCTGGTGCATCTATTGGGGCATTTGTTCGTTTGATTGATCACATGAGAGATGCAACCCGTCATTACACCTTGCCAGAGACGGTTGATTACGTGATTCAAAATAGCGGCTTAATTCAGCATTACGTCAATGAAAGAGAAGGCCAAGATCGTGTCGAAAACTTGCAAGAATTGGTCAATGCTGCAACTGCATTTATTGCTGAAGAAGGTTTTCCACAAGATACAGTTGCGGGAACTTCACAGGATGAGCCAATAGCTGAGATGTCGCCATTGGCAGGCTTTTTGGCGCATGCCTCACTAGAAGCGGGGGATAACCAAGCTCAAGCTGGGCAGGACGCCGTTCAGTTAATGACTGTTCACGCTGCAAAAGGTTTGGAGTTCACCAATGTGTTCATTACTGGTCTTGAAGAGGGTTTGTTCCCGCATGAGAACAGCATTAACGAAGATGATGGTCTAGAAGAAGAGCGACGCTTGATGTATGTGGCGATTACCAGAGCAAAAGAAAGATTATTTTTATCTCATACTCAATCAAGACTCTTACATGGTCAGGTACGCTACAACTTGCCTTCCAGATTTTTGGAGGAGTTACCAGCAACCTCATTAAAACATCTCACACCTAAGAACAAGGACGCACGCTGGGGCGGTGCAACCACCACCAGAATGCCTTCTTGGTCTGAGGGTAGTGATTGGGGTGGTCCTGCAGCAACTGTGCCTCGTTCATCAAACAGTGCTATCACTGCGCCCATCAGCTCTTTGCCAAGAAAAGACAACGGCCATGGATTCAGAGTTGGTCAAAGTGTTTTTCATACCAAGTTTGGTGAAGGCAGAATTTTGGCTATAGAAGGTCAGGCAGAGCAAGCCAAGGCGCAAGTGAACTTTAATCGCCATGGTGCCAAGTGGTTACAGCTGGCAATTGCTAAATTAACTGCGATTGATTGAGCTGCTGGAAGAAATTACTGCGGTAATAAATTAAATAAAGCGTAAAGAAGCCGAGTTATCTTTACGCTTTATTAAAGCAAGCTTTCCATGTGGCAAAGAAAGAGCAGTACATCACTGTGAGCGCTGCCATTGAGTAGGGCGGAATGATGAATGGGATGACCGCTCTGGCGCCTAGGCTATCCAATAGTGCTTCCATAAAGAATGGCACAGCAATGATGAGCGCTGCCCAAATCATTAAGTAAAAAATAAAAGCTGCTTTATTTGTCCAGCAGGCAATCCAACTTGAGAAAAGAGCTTGGGCAACAGACATCTTTTCCCATGCCACCAAGACGGGGGCAAACCACATCACCATGGCAACTGGTATGTAGAGTAGTAGTCCAATGCCAAGACCTGTATACAGTTCTTGAACTTCACGAATTGTTGGTGGTTTTTGCTCGGTCAGTAGAGGAATCAACTGCTGAAAATCAATGAATGCGCTAGCAATCAAGCTAAGCAACAAAATAGCAAAAGCATAAATAGTGCCAAGGATTAATAAATTTTTTCGAGTTAGCGGATCCGCATCGCTACCTTTGAGGCTAACTAGATAAACACTCGGTAAAACTTTTTCGCCACGGATCACTCTTTGGCATGCTGTCATGAATCCAACTGTTAATGCTGGGGTTAGCAGTAGAACGGCAAATACACCAAATACAGGAATTAGGATCGCAAATTGCGCAATAAAAACATACAGAAAAACCAGCATTAAAAATGCGAGGGGGTTCTTCTTAAATAACCAAAGGCCTTGTCTTACCCAAAGGTAACCATCGCTAGCTTGTGTTTTATTCAGTTGCATATTTTTAATACTTTAAACAGGGCTTATGGAAGAGATTACATCACGCCGCTGAATCAGAATTCTCTCAAAATGTTTAGGGTCATGTGGCGTGAGCATTTCTGCTTCACGAGGTAGGTAGTAGTCCCACAGGCGTGACACCCAAAATCTGAGTGCAGCTGCCCTTAGCATGAGGTTCCAGGAGTTAATTTCAGTCTTTTCAAAAGGTCTGACAGATTGGTAAGCATTGACCAGGCCTTCATATCTTGCTTGATCTAAAACCCCAGTATTTAAATCAATACACCAGTCGTTAACAGTCACGGCCACATCAAATAACCATTTGTCGTTACCGGCGAAGTAGAAGTCAAAGAATCCGCCCAGCTGATCTTTGCCAGAAGACGGATCAAACAACACGTTATCTCTGAATAAATCGCAGTGACTAGGACCCGCAGGTAACTCTTGATAGTCCTTGCTTGCAAAGAATGCAGTTTGATCAGCAAGCTCAGATTCAATTAGTGCATTTTGTTCTGCGCTTAAATGTTGCTTAACTAGGGGGATCGTGGTTTGCCACCAAATGAGGCTGCGTAAGTTTGGTTGCGATAACTTGAAATCTTTTCCTGCTAGATGCATTTTTGCAAGCATTGCGCCTACTGCTGTGCAATGTTCTGCATTAGGACTAAGGCGTGAGCTGCCGGATAGTTTTGAAACAATTGTGGCTGGTTTGCCATTGAGCATGCCAATGATTTGTTCTGATTTATCTCTTGCTGGAGCGGGTACGGGGATGCCTTTTTTAGCAAGGTGCCCCATTAGCTCTAAGTAATACGGTAATTGTTCGCGTGATAGACGTTCAAATAATGTCAAAACGTATTCTGTTGTTTGGCCATCTTTATGGGTTGTCAGAAAGAAGTTTGAATTTTCAATGCCTGAGCTGATACCTTTGATATCAGTAGCTGTGCCTAAGTTGTAGTGTTGAGTAAGCCATACATTGACTTCCTCTAAGGCTACGGGAGTAAATACAGCCATAAATAAATTAGAACGACATTCGAACGGTAGGAACACGATTAACGTCTTTATCTCTGACGTTAGGCGCGGCAGCATCACTTGGTGTGCTTAATTCATATTTGGTTCCAAGTGGGCTTTCAACAATCACTTCGGTGGCTTTGCCACCTTCTTTGTATTCTTTGATGCTCGTGCCATCGGACTCTTTGTGTTCAAAACTTGGCTTTTTTTGGGCTACTTTGCCAGTTTCAGCATTATTTTTTATTGGTTTAGAGATTGGTTGCTGATTGATTTTTTCTAACTCTTGAGCACTCAAAGCTTGCCCTGATTGCGCTCTAAGTTCTTGAGAAATAAAGGAAATAGCTATAACTAAGCTCAAGAAAATAGCATTTAAAGCCATATTTTTGATAGCGGTGTTTTTAGAAAATATCGATGTCATCATGCCTTGATTGTACGATTGTGGGATGTCTACACATCGCCTTTTGCTAGTTGACGGTTCTAGCTACTTATACCGTGCATTTCATGCCATGCCAGATTTGCGTAATGCGCAAGGATTTCCTACGGGTGCTATTCAAGGTATGGTCAATATGATGCGTCGTGCGAGAACAGAGTTAGACGCTGATCACATCGCTTGTATTTTTGATGCCAAGGGTAAAACATTCCGTGAAGAGATGTATCCAGAATACAAGGCCAATCGTTCATCGATGCCCGAAGACTTGGCTTTGCAAATTGAATCGATTCATCAAGTAGTCCGTGCAATGGGCTGGCCTGTATTGGTTGTGCCTGGTATTGAAGCAGATGATGTGATTGGAACGCTGGCAAAGCAAGCAAAAGCAGCTAATTGGGAAGTATTGATTTCCACGGGCGACAAAGATTTGGCTCAGTTAGTTGAGCCAGGTATTAGCTTGATCAATACCATGACGGAAGAGCGTTTAGATACTGCTGGTGTATTAAATAAATTTGGCGTTTCTCCAGAGCGAATCGTTGACTATCTATCAATCATGGGTGATAGCGTAGATAACGTACCAGGCGTGCCAAAGGCTGGACCAAAGACGGCAGTGAAGTGGTTGAATGAGTTTGGTACGTTGGATGAGTTAATGCAGCGCTCGGCTGAAGTGAAAGGTGTGGTTGGAGAGAATCTTAGAGCCAGCTTAGAGTGGTTGCCCAAAGCCAGAGAACTCTTAACAGTAAAAATTGACTGTGATTTAAATGAACACCTGATTGGCTTGCATGAGTTACATGCCAAGCCAGAAGATAAAGAAACGCTGCGTGAATTATTCACTCAGTTTGGATTTAAATCTTTGTTAAGAGATTTAGATCGCAATAGCCCATCCTCTGGAAAGCCCAAAGATTTGGCACTCACACAGCAGACTAGTGCAGCAGAGACTGTAGCAACTGCACCAATGCCAGCAGGGGATCTATTTGGGTTTGTGGCTGATGCGCCTCAAGAAAAAATTGAGCGTCAGTATTCATGCGTGACCACACAAGCCGATTTGGATTTATGGCTTCATAGAATTAATGATGCCCAATTAACTTGCGTTGATACAGAGACAACAGGCTTGGATGCTTTGCGGGTTGATTTGGTGGGTATTTCATTAGCTGTCACGCCAGGTGTTGCTTGTTACATTCCGCTTGGGCATACCACCAATGAAGATCAGTTAGATAAATCGTATGTCTTGGAGAAGTTGAAGCCATGGCTGGAGTCTGCCAACCATAAAAAGCTTGGACAAAATCTCAAATACGACATTCATATTTTTGGTAATTGCGGAATCAAGCTGCAAGGTGTAGAGCATGACACTCTATTGCAGTCATATGTTTTAGAGTCTCACCGTAGTCATGATATGGATAGTATGGCGCTCAGACATCTGGGAGAAAAGACCATCTCGTATGAAGAAGTTTGCGGTAAGGGCGTTCATCAAATTACTTTTGACCAGGTGAACTTAGAAACTGCAACTGCTTATGCTGCAGAGGATGCTGATATCACTTTGAGACTGCATCATGCGATGTATCCAGCTATTGCTGCGGATGAGAAGCTTCTCAGAATCTACAAAGATATTGAAATGCCTGCGATGCATGCTTTAGCTGTCATGGAGCGTAATGGCATCTTGATTGATGTACCTAAGCTGGCATCTCAAGGTCAAGTTGTTGGACAACGTTTGTTAGAGCTGGAAAAGCAAATTCATGAGCTGGCAGGTCAGCCTTTTAATATTCAGTCGCCCAAGCAGATTGGTGAAATCTTGTTTGGTAAGTTGGAGTTGCCAGTTGTGAAGAAGACGCCTTCTGGGGCGCCATCAACTGATGAAGAGGTTTTACAAAAGTTAGCCGAGAATTACCCTTTGCCTGCCAGAATCTTGGATTACAGAAGTTTGGCAAAATTGCAGTCAACTTATATTGAAAAGTTGCCGCGCATGGTTAATCCTAAAACTGGTCGCGTGCACACGAGCTATTCTCAGGCGGTTGCAGTAACAGGTCGATTAGCTTCTAGCGATCCTAATTTGCAAAATATTCCAGTGAGGACTGAAGAGGGTCGCAAGATACGCGAAGCCTTTATTGCTAAACCGAATTCCGTGATGGTTTCTGCTGACTACTCACAAATTGAATTAAGAATCATGGCGCATATTGCAGAAGATGAAAGCTTGTTAAAAGCTTTCGCTGCAGGCGAGGATATTCATAAAGCAACGGCAGCTGAAATGTTTCACGTTTCTTTAGATCAAGTGACTTCTGAGCAAAGACGTTATGCCAAGGTGATTAACTTTGGTTTGATCTACGGCATGAGTGCATTTGGTTTGGCTGGTAATTTGGGTATTGAAAGATCGGCTGCGCAACAATATATCGACACGTACTTTGCGCGTTACCCAGGTGTGGCTGATTACATGGCAAAAACGCGTGTGCTGGCAAAAGAACGTGGCTACGTAGAAACAGTCTTTGGGCGCCGTTTGTGGTTGCCAGAAATTAGAAGTGCTAACGGGATGAGACGGCAAGGTGCAGAGCGCGCTGCGATTAATGCTCCGATGCAAGGTACTGCTGCAGACTTGATTAAGCTCGCAATGATTGCAGTGCAGTCATGGATTGAGCAAAACAAGCTAGAAACAAGTATGCTTTTACAAGTGCATGATGAGTTGGTGCTGGAAGTGCCGCAGCATGAACTTGAGTTAGTGAAAGAGCATTTGCCGCAATTGATGACTAATGTTGCGCAATTGAAGGTGCCTTTACTGGTTGAGGTGGGTGTTGGATTGAACTGGGAAAAGGCGCATTAAAAATAAAAAAATTAGGAGACAAGCATGGATAAGAATTTAGTGAATGAAGCAGAGTCTTTGTTAAATCCATCAAAGACCAATCGAAGAGACTTTCTTAAAACAACTGCTGTAGCAACCATGGGTGTCGGATACGTTGCTGCTGCAGAGCCTGTGATGGCGCAAGCGATTAAAACTGACTTTGAGGGAATTGTTGCGCAAGAGGTGACTTATTCATCAAAGGGGTTTGATGTTCCTGCCTACGTTGCTAGGCCAAAGGTAACTCCAAAAAAAGGACTGCCAGTTATTTTCGTCATTAGTGAAATTTTTGGTGTTCATGAATATATTGCGGACGTGGCACGGCGCTTTGCAAAGCAGGGGTATTTAGCGATTGCTCCTGATTTATTCGTAAGAGCTGGTGATCCAAACACCTTGGGCACTATGGCGGAAATTTTGAAAGAGATTGTTGGTAAAACACCCGATGAACAAGTCATGGCAGATATTTCTGCAGGTATAGCTTGGGCTGGAAAAAATGGTGGTGATATCAAGCGCGTAGGTATTACAGGATTCTGCTGGGGTGGTCGCATTACGTGGTTAGCTTGTGCGCAAATTCCTGCAATGAGAGCTGGTGTAGCTTGGTATGGTCGTTTAGTGGGCGATAAAACTCCTAACAATCCTTTGCATCCTGTAGACTTAGCGTCTCAAATGAAAGCGCCTGTGCTTGGTTTGTATGGTTCGGCTGATACAGGCATACCGTTAGAGACTGTTGAGCAAATGAAGCAAGCTTTGCAGGCCGCAAAAAATAATAAAGCGGCTCAGGCTGCTAAATTTGAAATTTATCCTGAAGCGCCTCATGCGTTTCATGCAGACTATCGAGCAACTTATCGAGAAGGGCCTGCTAAAGATGGTTGGGACAAGTGCCTGGCCTGGTTGAAGCAACAAGGAGTTGTATGACATTGTTTTGGATTATTCTGGCTACAACAGTAGCTGGAATATTGAGTATCACAGCAGCAGCTAGTTTGTCGCTCACCATTTTGTCGCGCATGGTCGATAAGATGGTGAGTTTATCTGTCGGTGTTTTATTGGCAACAGCTTTATTGCACTCTTTGCCTGAGGCATTTACAACGCCTGATGTAGATATTCCATCGTTATTCATGGTGTTATTTGCGGGCCTCTTGGGCTTCTTTGTTTTAGAAAAAGCAGCGCTCTTGCGCCATAGTCACCATCATGAGCATGATGGGCATGGTCACCATCATGGCCATGACGCTGAATCAGCGGGCAGAAGTGGTTGGGTGATTTTGTTAGGTGATGGCCTGCATAATTTTGCTGATGGCATTTTGATTGCCGCTGCATTTTTAGTAGATCCTCAAATTGGCGTTTTAACAGCCGTGGCAATTGCTTTGCATGAGATTCCGCAAGAGGTGGGTGATTTCATAGTTCTTTTGAATGCCGGCTTCACAAAAGCCAGAGCCCTTTTCTATAACTTTATTTCAAGCATGATGGCTGTGGTGGGCGGTGTGTTGGGATATTTCTTTTTGGATCGTGCGGAATCGCTGATTCCGTATGTGATTGTTTTGGCTTCAAGTAGTTTTATCTATATCGCTGTGAGTGACTTGATGCCACAAATGCACAGAAGACCCAAGCTAAAAGAGTCTATTGAGCAATTGTCTTTGATAATTTTGGGTGTTGGAATTGTGTTGCTGATTTCAGAAATCAGTCATTTATCTCACGGGCACTAAACAACCTATTGAATTACTGCGCAACTGGTCTGCTTGGATCTGCCGACCATTCGCTCCAGCTGCCAGCGTAAATAGAAGAACCCAATAAGCCTGCCAATTCCATGGCAAACATGTTGTGGCATGCAGTGATGCCTGAGCCACATTGATGCACAATTTTTTCGCTGGGGATTTGGCCCATTAATGATTTAAATTCATTAAGCAAAACATCAGAATTTTTAAAAGTGCCATCGCTCTTTAAATTATCTTTAAAGAATCGATTTAGAGCCCCTGGTATGTGACCAGCAACTGGATCCAAAGTTTCATTTTGACCATGAAAGCGATCATTGGATCGCGCATCAAGAATTGTGAATTTTTTACTTTCTAAATTGGCAACAACCTCATTCACCAATACCAAGTTCTTAAATGCGGTGAGAGGGGTCTCTGTTGTGGGTCGTCTATAGGTTTCCGATTGTTCTGATGGGTAACCTAACTGACACCATGTTTGATAGCCGCCATTAAGTAGCTCTATGTGCTGATGTCCAACGGCTTTGAGCATCCACCACAATCTGACCGCATACATACAAGATTGATTGTCATAAATAACAATGCGACTATTTGGGGTGATGCCAAGAGCTGCATAAGTCTTTTGCCACGCATTAACGCTTGGTAATGGGTGTCTGCCATTGTGACCATTTTTTTCGGACGCTAAATCTTTGTCTGAGTGAACGTAAATAGCGCCTGGTATATGACCTTCTAAGTAAGACTTGTAGCCCGCTTCTGAATCTACTAAATCAAAGCGACAGTCAAACAACAGAAAGTCCTGTTGGTCATCAATTAATTTTTTTAATTGCGGTGCTTCGATGAGTGCCATGACGGTTAACCCTGGTTATAAGACATTGCCTTTCTGTACCACTCGTGGAAGTGTTGCATACCGTCTTCCATGGGGCTTTGATAAGGTCCTACTTCATTCACGCCGCGATCTAAAAGAGCTTTTCTGCCAGCATCCATGCGCTCGGCAATTTCATCATCTTCGATACAGGTTTCCATGTAAGCAGATCTCTCGGCTTCAATGAACTCTCTTTCAAATAGAGCAATTTCTTCTGGGTAATAAAACTCAACAATGTTTCTAGTTTTATTGGGGCCCATGGGTTGTAGTGTTGAAATGCACAAAACACCTGGATACCACTCAACCATGATGTTGGGGTAATACGTTAGCCAGATTGCGCCAAACTTAGGCATTTCACCTTCGTAGTGTCTTAAGACAGCTTCATGCCAACGCTTGTAGGTGTCAGAACCTGCTTGCTTGAGTTGGTTGTGTATGCCAACAGTTTGTACGCTATACCAATCCCCGAATTGCCAAGCAAGGTCTTCGCACGACACGAACTTACCTAGACCTGGGTGGAATGGCACAACGTGATAATCCTCGAGATATACCTCAATGAATGTTTTCCAGTTGTAGTTACATTCATGTACTTCAACGTGATCAAGCATGTAGCCAGAGAAATCTAAATCTTTAGCCACACCCATTTTTTTCAGATCAGCATGAACATCTCTTGGACCTTCAAACAACAAACCTTGCCAATTTTGCAAAGGGCTTTTGCCTAAGTTAAGGCAAGGTTGTTCATCGAAGTGCGGTGCGCCCAATAAAGTGCCATCCGTTTTGTATGTCCAACGATGTAGTGGACAGACAATATTCTCGACATGTCCCTTACCGTTCAACATGATGGCTTGGCGATGACGGCAAACGTTGGAGAGTAATTCGATACCCTGCTGATTCTTTACAAGAACACGACCTTCATTTTCTGCGCTGAGAGTTTGGTAATCACCTACCTCAGGAACCATTAGTTCATGACCGACATAGCCGGGCCCCTGCTTAAATAGCAGTTCAATTTCGCGTTGATACAGTTCGACATCAAAATATGCCGACACTGGCAGTTGTAGCTTGGACGGCGCAAGATGCTGCGCGGTAGCTAGATTAGTCATTCTTCCCACCCCCGAAAAAAGTCAGCCGAAGCTAAGCGGAATAACCAATCCAACCATCGACGGGTCGATATTGGAAAGGAAAAGACGATTATACCCACCCCAAAAGCCTTAAAATCCATCCGTGAATTGTTTTTCGTCAAATAAGAGGGATTTTTATGCCTAAAAAATCAGCAACTGAAGAGTCTGGTCTAGATCCTAACCTTCGCTATGAGGAGGCAGTGGCTGAGCTCGAGGGTTTAATCGCCAAGATGGAGTCTGGTAAGTTGTCGCTGGAAGACACATTGAGTGCTTACAAGCGCGGTGCAGATCTATTGAAACATTGCCAACAAGTTCTAGAACAAGTTGAGCAACAAGTGAAGATTGTTCAGGGTTAATGTCAAATCACGCTGCACTCGCTAGCCAATGGATGGCGACATCTGCCCAGAGGGTAGATAGGGCCATAGAAACTTCTTTTCAGAATTGGGATGTTTCTGCGCTGAAATTAAAAGATGCTATGCATTATGCGGCGATTGGTGGCGGAAAAAGAATCAGACCATTATTGGTTTATGCCACTGCTGCTTTGTCAGAAAAGCAGTTGGATGATATCCCTGGCATAGATAACTGCGCTGTAGCCATAGAGTTGTTTCATACATATTCTTTGGTACACGATGATTTACCTTGCATGGACAATGACGATTTAAGGCGTGGTCGCCCTACAGTTCATAAAGCCTATGATGAAGCCACAGCTCTGTTAGTGGGAGATGCTTTGCAATCTATGGCATTTGGACTCTTGGCTAGCAGTGATTTAATAGAGTCGCAAAAAGTTGGCATGATTTCGTCATTGGCCGCATCGGGTGGTCTTGCTGGTATGGCTGGTGGTCAGGCCATTGACCTTGAAAACGTTGGCAAGCCACTTACTAAAGAGGCTTTGGAGAATATGCATCGTTTAAAAACGGGTGCTCTCTTAAGAACGGCTGTCAAGATGGGAGGCATTGCCATCAATTTAAACCCTGAGCAACTCAAATCACTAGATCAATATGCGAGTGCTTTAGGCTTGGCTTTTCAGGTGGTTGATGACATTTTGGATGCGACCTCAGATAGTCAAACCCTCGGTAAAACTGCTGGAAAAGATGCTGCAGCCAATAAACCGACTTTTGTATCTTTGATGAATTTGGACGGTGCGCGAGAATTTGCGAGAAAATTACATCTAGAAGCTATAGAAAGCCTAGCCGTTTGGGGCGACAATGCTTATTTATTGAAGGCAATTGCTGATAAGGTGCTTTACAGACAAAGCTAATTGCTGAGCTTTATTGAATATTTATGACAGATTTACTAAAAACAATTAATAGGCCTGCTGATTTGCGTGAACTCACACGTGAGCAGTTGCCTGGGCTTTCTCAAGAATTGCGCGACTTCTTAGTGAATTCTGTTTCTAAAACAGGCGGTCACTTATCTTCTAATTTGGGAACTGTTGAGCTAACAGTAGCTTTGCACTATGTATTTCAGACGCCTTACGATCGTTTAATTTGGGATGTGGGTCATCAGAGTTACCCGCACAAAATTTTGACAGGGCGTCGCGACAAGATGGATACCCTGCGTCACTATGGTGGCATTTCAGGTTTTCCGCGTCGCGTTGAAAGTGAATATGACACTTTTGGCACAGCCCATTCTTCTACGAGTATTTCCGCAGCTCTGGGTATGGCCTTGGGTGCACGCGCTCAAGGTGAAAAACGAGTGGCTGTTGCAGTGATTGGTGATGGTGCTATGAGCGCGGGTATGGCTTTTGAAGCATTGAATAATGGTGGTATTCACAAAGATTT
>JACCDS012491964.1_pt1 | contig 23499 bp, 13 predicted proteins | sample 7446441 | NCBI WGS metagenome assembly JACCDS01 (sample SAMN15323445, study PRJNA562643) | freshwater metagenome | isolation source: river surface water | place: USA:Blue River Watershed | collected 2017-08-17 | reverse complement strand
GGAAGTACTGGATGTGTTCGTACAGGCGCCCGTCCTGGTCGGTCACGTGGCCGGTGGAGCCCAGGTGATCGGGGTGGTAGTAGTAGACGAAGTTGCCTTCGGGTTTCCAGGCGGAGCCGCCGGGTGAACCCGTTGTGCCGCCGGTGATGCCACTTGCGCTCCCGTCGCCGCTCTCAACCATGGCCTCGTCATTGGCCGCCAGCAGGTGCGGGTTGCTGCTGGTGTTGCTGGCCACGGCGCTGGCGCGCGCCGAGCGATTGGCCGTGCCCTGCCCGGGCAGCGTGCCGGTGAGCGTGGGGTTCTTGTTGACGTCCTGGGCGTGGGCGTTGGCCGTCTCGCTGCGGCGCTCGCGGCCCTGGCCGGGGTTGCCGGCGTCGGGCTGCTTGCCCTTGGCGCTGTTGCCCGGGCCCTGCCCGTTGTTGCCGTTCTTCTCCTGGCCCAGGTGCAGGCCGGGGTGGTCTTTGTCTTGCTGTTTGTCCTGGCCGTAGGCCCAGGCCTTGCCCTGACCCTGGCCCGGGGTGGAGGGCGCCGGGATGGTGCCCGTGCCCGGCGCCGGCACGACGGTGTTGCCGTTGCCATTGACCAGCTTGGTGGCGATGCGGCTGCTGCCGGCAAACACGTGCTTGCTGACGATGCTGCGGTTCCTGACCACGTAGAACTGGTTCACATAGACGGTTTCGCCCTGTTCGCCGATCTTGAAGACGCGCTCGCCATGGTCGTCGTACTTGAAGCGGGTGGTCTTGCCGTTGTCGTGAATGGCCTGGATGCGGTTGTCTTCGTCCCAGGCGATGTCGCGCCGCTGGCCGTTGTCCAGGCTGATCCAGCCGCGCTGGTTGCCGTTGGCGTCGTGGAAGTAACGGCGCTGGCCGATCTGGCTGGGGGCGTGGGGCTGCGCCACGCGGCCGCTGCCGTCGGGTTCGCTGTAGGCGTAGGTCCAGTCGTAGCTGGTGGCTTTTTGCGGCACCGCCTTGTTGCCCGCGCTGCTGATGCTGTCGCTCTGGGTCTTGCGCGTGATGTTGTGGATGTCGTCGTAGGCCAGGCTGAGGCGGTAGTCCTGCACCTTGTTGGGGCTGTGCTGGAACTGGCCCTGGGCCTGGGTGAGGCGGTACAGGTCGTCATACGCAAAGCTTTGCGTGACCGGGCCGCCAAAGCTGTTGGCCGGCGGCACGGCCACGTCGTTGGCCAGGCTCAGGATGTTGCCCACGGTGTCGTAGCCGTAGGCCAGGTTCTGGAAGCGGCCGGCCGTGCTGCCGCTGGAGCTCAGCCGCTCCAGGCGGCGGTTGTCTGGCCGGTAGCTGTAGCGGGTCTCGATGCCGTTGCCGGTCTTGAGGTAGGCGCGCTGCTCGAATTTGTCGTAGAGCAGGGTTTGCAGGTAGACGGTGTGGTCGCCACGCTTGTCGCCGTCGATGCGGTTGAGGTTGCCGCCGCTGTCGTAGGCATGGGTGAGGACTTCGCCGTCGGGCAGGGCCAGCGTCATCAATCGGCCGAAGGTGTCGAAGTCGTAGCCGGTGGTGTAGACCTCGGGGCTGTTGGAACTCTGGCCCTGGGTGCTGCTGCTGACGGTCTTGCGCTCCCACACGACTTCGCCGAGCTTGCCGTAGCGGCGTTCATCCAGGCCGGCCTGGGAGCTGATGCGCACGATGCGGCCGACCTGGTTGTACTGGCGGTATTCGGGCGCATTGGCGCCGTAGACGTAGGCGACGTTGCGCTCGTTGGCCGCACCGTTGCTCTGGGCCGGATACGTGATGGCCTTGAGGCGGTTGTACTCGTAGTCGTAGGCTATGGCCTGTTGGTTCAGGGCCAGCACGGCGGTGATTCTCTTCACCGGGTTGGAGGCCAGGTCAAAGACGGTTTCGGTCTTGCCGGTGTCGGGGTTGTCGATCACCGTTCTGCGGCCGAGCTGGTCGTAGCGCACCGTGGTGGTGTTGCCCTTGGCGTCCACCACCTGGGTGATCTGCTTCAAGGGGTCGTAGGCGTAGCTGGTCCACAGGGACTGGCCGGCGTTGGACTCCTTGACGGCGGTGATGAGCTGGCGCGCGTCGCGGTAGGTCTGCTTGACCTTGCCGTTGGCGTCGGTCACCGTGGTCTGGAACTGGATCTGGCCGACCCGGTCGGCGCCGAAGCCGTAGGCTTGGCTCGTGGCGCTGCCGTCGGGCAGCTGGGTGCGGGTATTGCGGTCCAGCACGTCGTAGGCCAGGACGGTGGGGGCCACGGCGTCGTAGGCCGCGTTGAAGCCGGTGTTGCCGCCGCGCGTGCGCTCCTTGGCCTCGGTCACGGGGTAGTACTGCTTGAGGGTACGGCCCCAGGCGTCGAACTCGATCTGGCCGGAGACGGTCATGACCTCGCCCTGGCCTTCGACGCTGGCGTCTTTCTTGGTCTGGATGATGCGCTTCAAGCCATCGGTGAGCAGCACGGTGTCGATGGTCGGCAGGGGGCGGCCGGCGGCGTCGCGGTTGTAGTGGCTGGTCTTGGCCCAGGGGGCAAAGAAGGGATCGTCCAGCTTGACGTACGGGCCGTAGCTGAAGGCAATGGTGGCGGCCTGACCCTGCTCGTAGGGGCCGGTGACGGCCTCGGTGCGGCCAAAGGCGTCGTAGCGGTAGCTGATGAGGTTGCCGTTGAGGTCCGAGGTGGACAGCGGCTTGGCCCAGCGGTAGTCGTAGCTGGCGCCGGACTCGTAGCCGAAGCTGTCACCGACCTGGACCACGTGGGTGGCGACCGCGGCGTCGTAGGCGTAGTGGACCGTGTAGCGCTGGCCCTTGGCATTGGCGGCACCGATGACGCTCTTCAGATTGCCGTTGGCCTCGTAGCTCAGGTCGGTGGTGGCCACGCCCTGCTCCAGGTACTGGCGCACCTGGGTCAGGTTGCCCGTGCCGCAGTCGATGTCGCCTTCGCGCTGGCGCAGCAGCTGGCCGTTGGCGTCGGTGACGAGGATGCGCCAGGGCTTGCCCACGATGTGGGTGGCGGCGCAGACCTGGTAGTCGATGAGGGCGCGCACGTCGTCTTGCGGCCCGCTGTCGCCTTCGTCCTGGAAGACGGTCACATTGCCCCAGGCGCCGTAGCCGTAGCTCTGCGCGCTGGATTTGCGGCCCTGGCCGCCTTCGAAAGAGTCGTGCTCGGTGCGGGTCAGGGCCGGGAAGAGGCTGGCGCTCAGGCTGGCGGCCTGGGCGTCGGCCGGGCTGAGGCTGCCGTCGCCGTGTGTGGCGTACAGGCTGTAGGCGTTGCGCGTCTCGCGCCAGGGGCGGTCCAGGCCGTCGCTCAGGCGTTCGCGCTCCAGCAGGCCCTTGTGGTAGTAGCCGCTGACCAGGTAGTCCTGCGTGAGGCGGCGGTAGAGCGGCAGCGTGCTGAAGTCGCTCTTGTCGGGCGAGACCGGGTCCACCTGGGCGGGGGCGGTGATGCTGGCGGTGTCGCGCTGGGCTTCGTGCACGGTGCGGTAGCCGTAGAAGTCGCGCTCGCGGCGGTCGTACTGGCCGCCTTCGTAGGCGTAGGTGCTGATCTGCCAGTCGGGGCCATTGCCGGGCTTGCCGTCGAAGACGGCGGTGCTGGCCAGAACCCATTTGGAATGCGGCTGCTCGTAGGTGTTGCCACTGCGCACGTAGTCCAGGGTGATGACCGCGCCCAGGGGACGGCGCACAGTCTTGAGCAGGTTGGTGCGGCCGGTCTGGTTGCGCGCGACGCGCAGGTCGCCGTCATGATCGGACGACAGCACGTCAGGCAGGCCGTCGCCGTCGATGTCCTGCAGCTGCTGCTCCTGGCGGCTCATGCTGCTGGACGCGCCGGCGCCGGGGTTGATGCACAGCTTGAAGGCCGGCGCCGGCGGCACCAGCGGAATGCAGATGGTGAAATACCCGCTCACGCTCTGCGTGGCCGAGCTGCCCTTGGTGATGACGCTGGCGCCGTTCCACGGCACCTCGGTGCTGAAGCCGGCGCCGGTGTTGAAGGCCACGGCCAGCGGCGAGCCCAGGCGCACGCGGTCGGGCAGGCCGTCGCCGTTGACGTCCATGAGGGTGGCGCGCGATTCATTGTCCGAGCGCGAGATCGACAGGCCGCCGCCGATGCTGTAGGCCCCCAGGTTGAAGCCCAGCCCTGCCGAGCTGCTCTTGCCCTGGCCTTGGGCGGTTTCGTCGAAGCCGCCGCCGGTCAGCGGGCTGATCCAGGCCTCGCGCGGCGCAAACGCATAGCCCAGGTTGAGCGCAACTGTGCCGCCGCGGTAGACGCGATCAGGCAGGCCGTCGCCGTTGACGTCGGACCAGCCCTCCAGCTCCTCGTCTTCCGATTGCCCGAAGCTGCCGTTCAGGCCCACCGAGGGCTCGTTCATGCTGGCTTCGTGAATGTTCTTGGGCGGGGAGCCGGACTGCTTGCCGGACTTGTTGTAGGAGCCACCGGCGCTGACACCCTGGGCCGAAGTCTGCTGCAGGCGCGGCTGGGCCAGTTCGCCCGTGCCGCGGCGTTCACCCTCGAGCCCGCCCAGCCAGGTGCTGTACTGCACGGCCCCGGGCACGACGACGTCGGGGTAGCGGTCGCCGTTGAGGTCCATGTACTCGATCAGCGCGCGCGTGCTGCCCGTGCTGTAGCTGGCGCTGCCGCTGGCGCCGAAGCCGCCGATGGAGCCACCGCCGCCGAGCTGGAAGCTGGTATCGGCGCTCTCGGAGACTTTGAGCGGCGCGCTGGCGTAGCCGCCGGCCGTGGGGGTGGCGTTGACGCGGATGTCGTCCTGCCCCAGGCGCGAGCTGGAGAGCTGGGTGGCGTCCGCCCAGCTGTCGCTGTCGAAGCCGATCCAGCGCTGGCGCTCGAACTCCGGCACCAGCATGATGAACTTGGCCTTGGCCGGGTCGTAGCCCTCGCGTCGCAGCGTGTCGTCGAGCACCGCCGGGTTGCTGATGCTGCCGAAGTTGGTGCTGCTGGCCGCGCCCATGTCCACGTACAGCTCGGCTTCGTTGATGGGCTGCTCGGCCCGCGCGCCGTTGCCGTTGTAGGCGAACTGGCCCCAGTTGCGGTACAGCGGGCCGAACCGCGTGTCGTTCAGCGCGGCGTAGTAACCCGCATCCACGGCCTGCGCCGTGTCCACCGGCGCCGCTTGCGGCCGGATCAGGGCCTGCGCGCGCTGCACCCGGCTGGCGGGGATGTTGGTACTGTGGTATTCGATCCAGAGCACGTCGCCGGGCTGAACCGGGACCGCACCCGCGTCGCCCAAGGCGGGCCGCTGCGGGTCGGGCTGCACCTGGCCCGTCGAGACGGTGTAGTAGCCCTTGTACAGGCGTTGGACCACGCCGGCGGCGTTGCGGCGCTTGAGGGTCCACACCAAGCCGCCCTCGGCGTTGTCATCGAACTGGATAGCGGGCTGCACCGACATCGTCTGGGCGGCGCTTGCCACCCACGGTGCCGGGGCACGGCGCTGCCAGCCGTCGTTGTACATGCCCAGCTCATAGACCGGCTTGAGCAGGATCTGCGGCTGCCCTTGCGGGTCGAGCACATTGACGCTCGTGTCGGCCGTCTGCGTGTAGTAGATACGCAGGGGCAGGCCCAGGGCGGGCCAGTCCACCGCGCTGTCGGCGGCGACGACGAAGCGCAGGTTGTCGCCGGCGGTGACCTCGCGCGACAAGTTAATGGCTTGCGCGGCGGTGTCAGCGGCGGCAAAGGTCTGCTCCCACACCACCGAGGTGTTGTGCAGGACGCGCACCGTCACGTCGTCGGTGGTCACGGGCTTGACGAAGCGGCCCTCGATGGCCAGGCGGCCAGTGGCAGGCACGGACACGGTCTGCCCCGTGTGCGCGGAAAGCAAGGCGTCGGCCTGGGCGTCGAATTGGTGCCACGGCTTGCCGTTGGCATCCGTCGCGGCGTCGCCACCGACATAGGCGATGAGCGGCGCCCAGCTCAGGCGGTCGAAGGCGCCGTCAAACACCGACTGCACCCGGAAATACACCCGGTCGCCCTTGCGCACCGTGATGGCAGCCACGTTGGCGGGTGTCTTGGGGGCATAGTCGTCGCCCGCGATGCGCGCCGACCACAGCTCGTCGCCGCGCGCCTGGATGGCCACGCGCACCCCGTCGGCCCGCGCGCCGTAGTCGCTGCGGTTCTTGCTGCCGTCTTGCACCAGCTGCACGGCGCCACTGACGGACACCACGCCGTCGTAGGGCGCCTGCCAGACCCGCACCGTGTCGTGCAGGGGATGCTCATTGGTCAGCTTGTCGAGCTTCTTGGCGGCTTCATCCGCCGTGAGCGTGTAATTGGTGGCCGCCGCTCCCGCCAGGATGGGGTTGGGCGTGTCGCTGCTGCCTTCGCGCAGCGTGGGAATGCGGCGCCCGGCGCCGTCGGCCTGCGGGCGGTTGAAGTACACGCGCCCGTTGTCCACGATGTCGATCAGGCCGTCGCCGTTGACGTCGGCCAGGTACACGCGGGTGGTCGTGGTACTGCTGCTGGCGTTGACGCCGGCTGTGGCCGTCACCTTCTCGCAACCCAGCACAGCCTCCACGCCACTGTCGCGCGAGGTGGCACTGTCGGCGGAGAACTGGCTGGCATCACCGCCCACGGGCGTGGCGGCCATGTCGAATCCCATGCTGCCGCCTGCGCCCGGTCGCGCCAGATTGCGGTAGTACATGAGCGCGCCGCCGCTCTTGACCACCTTGTCGGGCAGGCCGTCCCCGTCCATGTCCACCAGGGCCACCACGCCGCTGCTGCTGCGGCTGGCAAAGCCCTGCTTGCCGCCCACGGTCTGGCTCTTGCACGTGAGCCGGCCGTCGTTGTAGCCAAAGCTCACGGCGATGTGGGTATTGGTTCCGGAGCCCTTCTGGCCGCTCAGCGCGCTGGCCTGGTCGCCGTAGCCCGGTATGTTGTTGACGACGAAGTCGCCGCGCAAGCCGCTGCCCGCGATGCTCCATGGCACGCTGGCATAAGGCCTGTAGCTGTAGGTGCCGCCTTGTTGATCGACCTTGCGGACCTCGTCGAAGTAGGCAAAGGCATGGCGATGGAACTCGGAGCCGTCGGCGCCGTACTGCACCACGGCTGTCAGCAGGGTCTTGCCGAAGGCAGTATCGGCTCGGCCGTCGCCGTAGGCGTCGCTGTTGTAGATCAGCTCGTAGCTCCTGACGGGCTGGTTCTTGTAGTTCACGGCAATGGTCTTGAGCCGGTGCGCGGTGACCTGCTTGAAGCCGCCACGCCCGTCGATGCTCACGTCGGATCGGCGGTTCGTGTCGCGCGTGAAGACCACGCTGTAGGGTGCCGCGAGGCTGGGGTGGCCGGTGTAGTCGATGCGGCTCAGGTAGAGCTGGTAGCCGTTGACGTAGCCGGCCGTGTCGCAGGCGCCCGTGCCGACGCCGGTGTCGCACACCTTGTCATAGAAGTATTCGACGCTGTTGCCATTGCGGTCCACGCTTTTCTTGAGCATCCACTTGAAGACGCCTTTGCCGCCGTCGGCCATGCCGCCGAGCTTGGCGCTGGCGTCGCTGGCATCCACACCGCCATAGAAGTGGCGCGTGCCGTTCTTGTCGGTCACTTCCCACCAGTAGTCTTGCGGGCTGTTGCCGTGGCGCACGATCTTGCGGAAGGCCCCTTCCACCCTGGCGACGAAGCGTCTGTCACCGCTGCTGTTGCGCGCCTCCAGTTGCTCCCAGGCGGCGCGGTGCGGCATGAGGCCGGGCTTGCCGTCCGCGCCCAGGGGCACGAGCTGCTCGCCGTTGAGGGTGTAGGTTTCGGTTTCCCTGGGTGCGCGTGGGGGGCTGGCCTGCGGATCGCCCATGTCGTAGCGCGGCACGCCCCATCTTGTTTCGATGCTGATCGAGGGCACGGACAGGTCCCAGCCCAGGCCGAGCCAGCCACCGTTGCCCCCTGCCCCGCCCGAGTTGTACTGGATCGCCAGCTGCGGCTGCATGCCGGCTCGGCCCGGTGGTATCTCGAGGGGGTAGCTCAGGCGCGCGTCGCCCGTGTTGTTGGCCTTGGGCGGCTCGATGAGGTTGATGCCCGCGCCGGGGTCGGCGGCCTTGATGTCCTTGAGGCTGGTCGGGTTGAAGCTGACGGTCTGCGGATGATCGGGCACCGTGAGGGTGGCGTTGATCATGTCGGTGAAGTGGTCGGTGAGACTCGTGACGCGCTTCTTGGCCGTATCGAGCTGGGCGCGGTCCAGCGGCACCCAGCGACCGGCCTCTTGGTCGTAGTAGTAAGTCTTGATGTCGGCTTCGGACAGACCCCGGGGCACGAGCGCGGCGTCGTAGGGCAAGGTGACGCGGATGGCTTTCTTGAACTTGTGCGGCGTGGGGGTGAAGCGGTAACCGCGGCGCGGGCCCTTGGTGACGTTGGTCATGCCCGGGTCCAGGCGCGGCAGCTGCGCTTCGGCCAGGGGCGTGATGCGGATCTTCTCGTCGCCCTGCAGGGCGTCGGGGTCGATGTCCAGCCCGGCTTCGTCCAGCGCGACGACCAAGGCCGCGCCGGGGTTGGGGACCACGGGTAGCTGGCCTTTGGACTTGGCCGCGTCCTGACCCTGGTCCAGGGTCACGGCCTGGGTGACGCTCTGGCCGTCGGGGTAGCGCGCGACCAGCCAGACCTGCCAGGGCTCGCCGTCGCTTTGGCGGCCGTAGCCCATCTCGTCCTTGCTCACCAGCACGCCGAAGCTGCCGTCGGCCAGGGGCACGGTCTTGCTGGGGATGGTGACGGTGGCGGCGGTGCTGTTCTTGCTGGCGTTGTTGGTGGTGGTCGCGGTGGCAGCCGGGTCGCTGCCTTGCACGCTGAGGGTGGCCGCGCCGCTGCCGTTGTCGGCCAGGCCGAGGAAGCCGCGCAGATAGGCCGTGCGGCCGTAGTAGACGCCATGGGCGCTGTCTTCGGGATAGGTGAGCGCGATGGCCGCCGGGTAGGCCGGGCCGACGCCCGAGCCGCGCGCGTCGATTTCCTTGATCTCGGCGGCGCTGCCCGCGCCATTCTGGAAAGTCAGGCGCACGGCGCTGGCGGCCACGTTGCCAAAGCCGCTCAGGGAGTTCCAGCCAGCGCTGAGCTTGGCGCCGTTGATGGTGTTGATGCCGGCGTTCTGCCACTGCGCGCCTTGGCTGCCCGCCACCAGCAGATCGACGTCGATGGTGCCGCGCAGCGGATTGACGAGGTACAGGCGCAGCTCTTCCAGTTGGGTGGGACGGTCCAGCCAGAGGGTGAGTTCGGGGCGGGCGCTGGACAGCGCCTTGGCGCGGGCGTCGCGCCAGGGGCTCCAGCCGCTGGCCAGATCGGCGTCCAGCAGCTCGGGGGTGGTGCTGGTGCTGCCGTCGTAGGCCGTGGCGGCCGTGGCGATGAAGTTGCGCCCGTCGTCGAGTTCGCCGATGAGGCGCAGCTTGCGGATGCTGTAGCTGCCGCCAGCGCCTTGGCTGGCACCCGCCGGCAGGCTGAAGTCGATGCGGTTGGCGCCGGGCTGCAGCCACTCCGGGTGGATGGACTCGATCTGGGCATTCCACTGGCTGCTGGCAAAGACGAAGGCGCCGCCGGCCAGGGCCTTGCCGTTGATGCGCCGCTGCGGGCTGACCCAGTGGCCCACGCCATAGGCTTCGTAAGCCAGCCAGGCGCGCTTGAAGCCGCGCGCGGGGCGATCCAGCGTGAAACTGTAGGTTTGCGTGGCCTGGGCGCTGATGCTGGCCTGCTCCGGGCTGGCCAGGTAGACGCGCGTCTGGGCCGGGATGGGCGCGCTGTTGGGCGCGCTGTTGGCCGAGGGGCCGCCTGCGGAGCTGCGGGACGCAGCGTCGCTCAGGGGCCAGGCTTGCAGCAGGGCTTGCACCAGGGCGGCGCCGTACTTCGGGGTGTGTTGCCCATCGGCCCAGATTTCGAGTTCGGCCAGGCCAGTGCCGACGCTGGCGGGCTGGCCCTGGCCCTGGCCTTGACCCTGGCCTTGACCCTGGCCTTGACCCTGGCCTTGACCCTGGCCTTGACCCTGGCCTTGACCCTGGCCGCCGGCGTTGCCGCTGTTGCTGCTCACGGGGGTGAGCAGCAGGCGCAGGCCTTGTGCGCGCACGGAGCGGCTGGCGTTCAGGGTGTTCCAGCGGTTCGGCGTGAGGCGCTCCAGGCGCAGGCCTTGCAGGCCGTCCATGGGCTGCCAGGCCCCGCCCTGCAGGGCCTGGACGCTCAGTTCGTAGGCAGAGGCGCCATAGACCCTGAGGCCGCGGATGTCGATCTCACGCTCCAGCGAAAGATCGATGCTTTGTGCGGCATAGGCCACGTGTTCGCTGGCGCTGTCGCGGTCGAACAGCAGCGGCGCGGTCTGCGCTTCCAGTGCGCGCACTTCGGCCGGCAGGCTGGTGGCGGACTGCACGCTCACGCTCAGCGGCGCCAGGCGCACGGGCAACGCGAGGTCGCCCAGTCTGGCCCAGGCGGCGGCGCCCACGCCGGCGAGCGTGCCGACCAGGCCCAGGGCCGAGAGCGTCCAGGCGATGCGCCCAGTGATCGCGCGCGGGCATCGGATGCCCCATCCCGCACGAACGGCGCTCGACCTGCGTGTCTCCGAAGTTCTTGTGGCTGTGCCTCCCTGACCTTCAGCCGCCTGGCGGGCCTCCCTGTTGTGCGCCGCGCCGGTGTCCTTGTTCACCATGATGCTTGTTCTTCTTTCTTCTTGTTGCTGTTTGATGCCGCTCCTCTTGGGGAGGCTGGCCGCACTATTCTTCTTTACAGGTCTTGCCGGTCTGCAACCGGCTGCCCATGAGGTGCCGGCTGTTTCTAACATTCATCTTTCGCCCACCCGAGTAACGCCGCGCAACCTGCTGTTTCGATATGTAAGTTGATGCATAGGTTGTTAACAGATCTGCGGTTACGGTCAGGCGATCAGCCCGCAGGGGTCAAGCGCCCTCGGCCGACTGCGGGACGTGGCAGGTGCTCGAACTGCCAGTCGGCATAGCTGCCGGCGCCTTCGAACTGCTCCAGACCCGCCGGAAAGTTGGCCTTCTTGAGCGGTTCGCCCCGGCTGCGGCTGGCCACGCCGCTGATGCCGCCGTCGCTGGCGCGCAGCAGGCGCCAACCGCTATCCGCAGCGGCGCGCTCGGTGGCATCGGCCATGGGATCGGGGTAGAGCGTGCGCAGGTGGGCGCGCCCGCTCAGGCTGGCGTCGCGCAGCAGCTCGCGCAGGTCGCGCGGATAGCGGCCGGTGGCGGCCAGATGGCTGGCAATGGCCTTGCGGTAGGCCTGGCCGCGAAACAGGAGCTCGGCCTCGCGGTCGGCCTGCACGACGCGCGCCGTGCGCAGATTGGCCACGCCGGCGAAGATGCCGACCAGCACGACCGCCACCAGCACCATGGCATAGGTGTAGCCGCGCTGGCGCGTGCGTTGCGAGGCGCGCCCGGCCTTACTTGGCGCGGGGCGCGGCGTTCTGCCAGCTGTTGATGTCGGCATTCTCGCCCTCCCCGCCTTCGCGGCCGTCGGCACCGTAGGAAATGATTTCGTAGCCGCCGCTGCGTCCGGGGGCGCGATAGAGGTAGGGCTGGCCCCAGGGATCGAGCGGCAGCTCCTTCTTCAGATACGGGCCATGCCAGCGTTCGGCCCCGGCGGGCTGGGCGCGCAAGGCGGCCAAGCCTTCCTGGGTGCCGGGATAGCGCCCCACGTCCACCAGGAAGCTGTCGAGCGCCACGGCAAAGTTCTCGATCTGCACGCGGGCGGCGGCTTCCTTGGCCGGCTGGATACGCTGGTACAGCGTGGGGCCGACCACCGCGGCCAGCAGGCCGACGATGACCAGCACCAGCAGCAGTTCCATCAGGGTGAAGCCGCCCTGGGCGCGCTGCGCCGCGGGGTGGCCGTGCGCCTTGCGGGCGGGGAAGACGGGTGGGTTCAAGATCGCCTCCGGGTTCATCGGGCATGGATGGGGGTTGTGGGTGGGATGCGTATGGCGGGGGACGGGGATGCAGCTGTCACCAATCGCGGTAGGCGCTGCCGTCGCGCGCGCGTGTCGACGCCCCGCTGCGGACGTCGCTGACGCCCGGCGGGCCCAGGCGCGCGGCCGCAGCGCCGCCCGCGCCGGCCTCGGTACGCACGATCACCCAGCTGTCGGCGCGCTGGGTGATGGGATCGACGGGAATGGCACGCAGGTAGCGGCGCTCGACCAGTACGGCCAACTCGGCCGGAGGGCGTCCGTGGTCGGCCTGGTAGTCGTCGATGGCCTTGCGCATGACGGTCAGGTCCTGGCGCAGCGCGGCCTCGCGCGCCTGCTCGACCGAGTCGCTCAGCATGGGCGCGGCCAGGCTGGCCAGCAGGGCCACGATGACCAGCACGAACAGCAATTCGAGCAGGGTGAAGCCGCGGCTGCGGCACCGCGCTGCGTGCTTACCAGTCACGGTAATAACTCCCATCGATGGCTTGGCCGGGCGAGGCGCTGCGGATGTCGTAGACATCGCGCCGGCTCCAGACCGGCGCGTCCGGGCTGTCCTGGTAGCCGCGCAACACCCAGGGCGAGGTGGCCGGCGCGCTGCTCGAGTCGACCATCGGGTCGCGCGGGATGCGGCGCAGGTAGCGCCGCTTGCCGCCGGCGGCACGGCCGTGGTCCACGCCGTCGACCAGCACCTGCAGGGTGCGCGGGTAGCCGTCCGCGCTGGCGGCCTCGCTGGTGGGCGCGATGCGGCCGGCGCGCCAGTCCTCATGAAAGGTGTCGATGGCGCCGCGCATCTCGCGCAGGGTCTGCCGCAGTTCCAGTTCGCGCTCGCGCCGCACGGTGAGTTCGGCGTAGGGCAAGGCCGCCATGGCCAGCACCGACAGGATGACCAGCGTCACCAGCAGTTCGACAAACGTCAGCCCCGCCGCCGCGCGCCGCGGCGTGCGCGCGCAGACCACGGAGCGGGCAGCCTGGGCCATGGTCGCCCGCGGTCTCACCTGACGACGACCCGCGCGGCGCGGACCTGCGCCTCGACGGCTTGCCCATCCGCGCCGCGCAGCGTGCGCGTGCGGTAGATCAGGTAGGACACGCCGGGACTGGTGGCGTTCATCTGCACGCTGGCAATGACTTTGGCGGCGGCCGCGCCAGCGCTCTCCTGCGCCGCCGGCGCGCCGTAGGCCAGCCGCACAGTCACGGAGCCCGGCCCGCCTTCGGCGCTGAAGGACTGGGGCGCCGGCTCGCCGGCCAGGCCGCTGACGAACTGCAGCACCTGCGGGTTGTAGAGGACTTCCAGCGGCACCTGCTCCACACCGCCCAGGTCCTGGCCGGTGAGTTCGATGTTCAGGGCCTGACCGGTAGCCACTTCATAGACGTCGCGGGCGAATCCCAGCGTGGGCGCTTGGGCCGCGCTGGCCGGCGCCGGCGTGGCGTTGGGGCCGACCGGCGCAGGCGGCGCCGGCAGGGCCGCCACCGTCGAACCGCTGGTGTTGATGCGCGGCGCCACGGCCGCGCCGACGCCGGAGACGGCGGCGACCTTGTGCTCGGCGAAGAGCTGGCGATCCTGGTAGCTGTTTTCGGTGCCGGAGTAGAACTGGCGGGTGGCCGGCGGCGACTGCTCCCAGCCACGCACCACGCGCGGGGTGATGGTGAGCAGCACGTCGGTTCGGTCGCTGGAGCTGCTGTAGTTGGTGAAGAGCGCGCCGACGGCGGGGATGTCGCCCAGGCCGGGCACGAAGACCTTGGTGTTGCGCTCGCCGTCCTGGATCAGGCCGCCGAGGATGGCGGTCTCGCCGTCGCGCAGCAGCATGGAGGTTTCGGCATTGCGCGCGCCGATGCTGTAGGCCGGCTGCGTGGGCGTGCCCATGTTCTGCCCCAGGGAGCTGACCTCCAGCGCCAGCTTGACCGTGACCGCGTGATCGATGTGCACCAGCGGCTCGGCGATGAGGCGGATGCCGATTTCCTTGTAGTCGTAGGCGTTGCGCACCTGGCCGGTGACGTCCTGGATGGTGGTGGCGATCAGCGGCACGCGGTCGCCGATGTGGATCTTGGCCGCCTTGCCGCTGAGCACGCGGATGCGCGGGTTGGCCAGGGTCTTGCCGTCGACATCGCGCTTGAAGAAGTTCAGCGTCAGCGACGGCACGGTGATGGTGCCGTTGGCCAGCGCCGCGTCGGCCAGGGAGGTGCCGATCGGGAACGGCGGCACGGCGGCCGAGACCTTGTAGCCGCCGAAGTCCAGGCCGATGGTCTCGGCCTTGGTGCGGTTGATCTCCAGGATCTCGACGTCGAGGATGACCTCGGCAGCGCGCTTGTCGTTGCTCTGGATCATGCGCTCGACCAGGCGCACCATCTCCTCGGAGTCGCGCACGGTGAGGGTGTTGAGCTGCTCGTTGATGGCGATCTTCTTGATCGCAAGCACACCCTTGAGAATGTCGGCCATGTCCTTGGCGCGCACGGTGTTGAGCTCGAAGGTGCGCACCACCTGGTCCTCGTACTGGCCGCGCTTGTCCTTGCTGTCCTGCGCCAGCAGGATGGTGTTGGGGCCGATCTTGCGGTAGAAGGTCTTGCTGGTGGTCAGCAGCAGGCTCAGGCCCTGCTCGAAAGTCACATCGCGCGCGTACAGGGTGATGGGCGCGTTCTTCACGCTCTCGTCGAACACGACGTTGACGCCGAAGGCCTTGGTGAAGAACTCATAGGCGTCGCGGATGTCGGTCTCGCGGAAGTTCAGCGTGATCGGCGCGTTCGAGCTCAGCGCCAGACCCGAGGCGGCGGCGGCCAGCTCCTGCTTGTCGAGTTGCGCCAGCTTGAGGGCGGCGTCCTGGTGGTCCGGATAGATCTCCAGCGCCTTTTGCAGGCGCTGGCGCGCCGCCACCGTCTGGCCGGCCTCCAGCAGCTTGGCGCCTTCCTGATACAAGGTGCCGGACTCCTTGCGCAACTGGGCCTCCTGCAGCGCGGCCAGCAGTTTCTCGTTCTCGGGCATGGCCACCAGACCCTGCTGGAACTGCACAACGGCGCCATCCAGGTCCCCCTTGCCCCGCGCCAGCACGCCGCGGTGGTAGTGCTGCTCGGCGGCCTTGAGCTCGGCCTGTTTCAGGCGCGAGCGCGCCTCGATGTCGACCGGGGCGTCGCGCAGGGCCTGCCGGTATTCGAGTACGGCCGGCGACCAGTCTTCCTTGGCCGCATACTCGTCGCCGCGGCGCAGATGGCTGGCGCAGGACGCCAGCGTCAGCAGCGCCAGCAAGGGCAGCAGTTTTGCGCATGCCTGAATCATGTTCATTGTTGTTTACCTTCCCAAAACCGGAATCGAGCGGCGCCCCTGGGTCGCCAGCTCCCGCATTTCCACGCCGTCGACACCGATGCGCTCCACCACGTATCGGCCGAAGACGGCCTCTCCCTGGCGGGCGATAAGGCTGTGGCGCTCCAGCGCCAGATAGGCCTGCGGCTGGCCCTCGCGCAGGACCACGCCCAGCAGGCGGATCCGCCCCAAGGACGCATCCGCAGGTGGCGCCTCGGGCGCGACGGCGGCAGCGGCAACAGGCTGGGGAGCGGCCACCGCCGGTACCGGCCGCGTCGGTGGCCCCGCGCGCGGTCCTGCCGCCTGGGGCGCAAACAAATTGCGCTTGACCTCGCCCGGCTGGGGAACGTTGGCCCGCAGGCGAAACGCCGCCTCATCATCCAGGCGCCCCGGCGCCACCGCCGGCCCCGTTTCGCCGCCGTGCAGCCACCAGCGGCCCAGGTTGGCCACCAGCAGCACGGCGATCACGCCGCCATAGGCCAGGTAACGCCGCCTCATGGCAGCTCCCTGCCGCGGCGGTAGGTCAAGAGGCGCAGTTGCGCGCGGATCAGCGAGCCACCCGGGGCGGCCGGCTCCAGGCGCTCCTCCAGGATTTCCAGCCACATGGGCAAGGTGGCGAGGTCCGCCATCCAGTGCCGCAGCGCCATGTAGTCGCCCACCAGGCCGAGATCCAGATAGAGCGGCTGGGCCTGGTCGGGCTGGGAACGCCCTTCCTCGAAAGACTGCGAGACCACGCGCACACCGCGCCGCGCCGCCAGCGCGGCGATGCCCTGAATGAGTTCCGCCTGGGAGGTCTGGGCGCGCAGCCTGGATTCCAGCGCCGCCAGCCGGGGCAGCACTTCCTGCTGCGCGCGCGCGGCCTGCCGCTGCTGTTGCGCCTGGACCAGGGCCACACGGCGGGCGTCGAGCTGCGCCTGGAGCTGCGCTTGCTCGCGCCGGGCCGGGCCCCACCAGCCCAGCGCGATGACCGCGCCTGCGAGTGCCGTCGCCAGCAACGCCCACAGCGCACGGCGCAGGCCCGGGCTGCGCAGACCGTAGCGCAAGCCTGACAGAATCTGGGACGGCATGGTCATGAGCGCACCTTCACCTGGATCTCGAACTGCACGCGGCTGCCGTCGCGCTCGCTTGCCTGCGCCTCGCGCACCAGCAGCGCCTGCTCCACCCAGGGGCTGCGCTCCAGCCGGGCCAGAAAGACGGACAGGGGTTCGCCGCGCGGCGCCGCCGCCACGAGGCTCAGGGCACCGTCGGCGGCCCGGTAATGCCAGCGCAGCAGCCAGGCCTCGGCCGGCAACAAGGTTTCGATTTCGTGCAGCAGCACCGCACTGGGCACGGCCGCAGCACGGGCCCGGGCGTTGAGCCGGGCGACACGCTCACGCGTGCGGGCCAGCTCCTGCTCGGTCGTGAGCAGCTGCGCCGCAGCCGGCTGGCCGGCGGAGGCCAGCAGCGCCACGCGTTCCCGCAAGGCCGGCATATCGGTGCGCAAGGCGTGGCCTTCCACGAGCAGCAGCAGCGCGAGCAGCAGCAGCGCGCCGGCGGCCAGCCAGCCCAGCGCCTGCAAGAGCCGGACCATCCGCTGCGGGGCTGCCACAAAGTTGGTTTCGATCTTCATGCCTTGATCTTCATGCGGTCAGGGCGGCCGTGAGGGCCAGCGGCGCCAGGCCCTCGGTGAGCGTCACGCCATGGGCGAGGACGGCGGATTCGAGCGACAGCACGACAGCCGGCTCGCGCAGCCGGCTAGCGAACGCGCGCACCAGAGCCGTCGCTTCGCCCGGGGCGCCAGTCAGGTACAGCCGCCCCACCTGCCGCCCGCTGCCGGCCTGCACATAGGCGAGGATGGCGCGCTCGGCCTCCGCGGCGATGGCCTGCAGTTCGTCGCCGCCGGCCTGCCGCTCGCGCAGCCGGGTGACGATCTGGCGCACGCGCCCCTGCGCGTCCCACAGCAGCAGGCTCCAGTTGTCGGGATCGAGCGCCAGCAGGGCACCGGCAGCGCGGGTCAGCTCGGCATGGAAATGATTGAAGCGGTAGACCGCAGCCGCATTCAGGCTCCAGGGCACGACACCGGCGCGCTTCAGGGCGCGCCGCACGCAGGCGAGCCAGGCGCTGTCGCCCGCCTGGGCGTACAACAGGTGCGCGGCCCCGTCCTGCCCCAGCACGGCGCCGCGGCAGTCCAGACTGTCCGCGCTGCGCTGCCATTGCCGGGCGAAGCGCCAGCGCATGAGAGCCTGGCGCAGGCCCGTCGAGCGCGGCAGCTCATCCAGCTCAAATACGCTGCTGCGCAGCACGGTGTCCGGCAGCGCCACGTGCACGGCGGCATAGCGGGCGCGGAATTCGCCACTCGCGGCGCTCAGCGCCTGCACCAGCGCGTCCTCGGCTGCGGCGCTGGGATCGCCTTCGAACAGCGGCACGGCCAGCGGCTGCATGTGCACGGCCTGCACCTGCGGCTGCGACGTCCCCGGCGCCAGCACGACGGCGCACAGCTGCCCGCGCGCCATGGCGATGCCGGCCAGGCTGGCGGGCGCGCAGCGCCACGCCCTAGTCCACGAAGGTGACACGATTGATCTCCTTCAGAGTGGTTTCGCCGCTCAACACCTTGGTCAGGGCCGACTGCCGCAGGGTGAGCAGGCCTTCGCCCAACGCGGCCTCCTGCAGCTCCGGCAAGGGGCGGCGATCGATGATGAGTTGGCGGATGCGCGGCGTCAGGTCCAGGAACTCGGTGATGGCGGCGCGACCGTGGTAGCCGGTGCCGTGGCAGTGACTGCAGCCGGCGCCTTCGTACCAGCGCTGGCCGGCGAATTGCCGCGGGTCGAGCCCCGAGAGTTCCAGCAGTTCGGCGTCCACCGCAGCCTCATGCTTGCAGTGCGGACAGATCAGGCGCACCAGGCGCTGCGCCATCACGCAGTTGAGTGCCGAGACAAAGCTATACGCATCGAGGCCCATGTGGACGAAGCGGCCCACGACGTCGAACACATTGTTGGCGTGCACGGTGGTGAAAACCAGATGGCCGGTGAGCGCCGACTGCACCGCGATGGCGGCCGTCTCGGCGTCGCGGATCTCGCCGACCATGATCTTGTCGGGGTCGTGCCGCAGGATGGAGCGCAGGCCGCGGGCGAAGGTCAGGCCCTTCTTGTCGTTGACCGGGATCTGCACGATGCCGTCGAGCTGGTATTCGACCGGGTCCTCGATGGTGATGATTTTTTCGGCACCGTCATTGATCTCGGAGATCGCCGCGTACAGGGTGGTGGTCTTGCCGCTGCCCGTGGGGCCGGTGATGAGCACCATGCCGTAGGGCTCGCGCGTGGCGCGGCGGAATTTCTTCAGCACCTCGGGCGCCATGCCCAGCGCGTCGAGCCGCAGCTGCCGCAGGTCGCGGCTGACCGAGGACTTGTCCAGGATGCGGATGACCACGTCTTCGCCGAAGACGCCCGGCATGATGGAGAGCCGGAAGTCGATGTCGCGGCCCGAGAAGCGCAGCCGGAAGCGGCCGTCCTGCGGCACCCGGCGCTCGGCGATGTCGAGTTCGGCCATCACCTTCAGGCGCGAGACCAGCGCGCTGTGGTGGCGCTTGTCCAGCATGTCGGTGGCCGGGTAGAGCACGCCGTCGATGCGATACTTGACCGTGATGGCCTGCTCGTGGGTCTCGATGTGCACGTCGCTGGCGCGCTTGGTCAAGGCGGCGGCCAGCAGGGTGTTGACCAGTTTGACCACCGGTCCCGTGTCCTCGTCCGGCGTGTCCAGACTGTCCAGCGCGACCAGCTGCTCGGCGCCATCCTCACCTTGGCGGACGACGACCAGGCGGAAGTCCTGCGCCATGTCCCGCAGCAAGGTGGTTGCACCTTCGCTGCGCCGCAGGGCGGCCTCGATGGCCGCGCGGGTCGACAGCAGCAGCTGGACGCGCACGCCGTGCCGCGCTTCGAGCCGCTGCGCCAGCGCCTGCTCGCGCGGGTCGGCCACCACCACTTCAAGCAACCCGTCGTGGTGCCGGTAGGGGAGCGCCGGGTATTCGTAACAGTCGGCCACCGGCAACAGACGGAACAACTCCGCCGGCACGACGTGACCGTCCAGCGGCACATAGGCCACGCTGAAACGCTCGCCCAGCGCCACCGCCAGTTGCTCGGCGGTGATGAGCCCTCGGCCGAGCAGAGCCGCGCCCAGATCCAGTTCATCGGCGCCGTCCGCCGGCCCGAGTTCCTGCGGGCCCACCAAGCCGCGCGCCAGCAGGATGTCGCGCAGGTGGCGCGGCAGGAAGGGATGATTCACCGGATCACCTCCGCCAGGTTGAAGATGGGGAGGTACATCACGATGATGATGCCGCCGATCATCAGCCCCATGAGCAAGATGAGCGCCGGCTCGATCAGCGCCATCAGGCGCGCCAGGCGCCCGTCCAGCGCTTCTTCGTAGTACTGGGCCATCTCGGCCAGCATGCGGTCCAGGCTGCCGGAGGCCTCGCCGACTTGCAGCATCTTGAGGGCGGTCTCGGGCAGGACGCCGGCCGCGCGCATGGCCGGGGCCAGGGCCTGACCTTGCGTGACCAGGTCCGTCACCTTGGCCAGGCGCTGAGCCAGGGCGCGGTTCGGAAACGATTCGTGCACGGTGCGCAAGGCTTCGACCAGCGGGGTGCCGCCAGCCAGCAGGGTGGCCAGCGAGCGCGCCAGCTGGGCCAGCGCCGCTGTGCGGGCCGCGCCGGCGAACAGGGGCAGACGCAGCTTCCAGGCGTCGATACGCAAGCGGCCGGCCGGCGTTGCCAGCAGCGCCCGCCACCCCCACAAGCCCAGGCCGCCGGCCAGCAACGCAACTGCGGCGACATAGGGGGAATGCTCCACTGCGGCCAGCAACCAGCGCGTGGGCAGCGGCAGCTGGGCGTCGAAATTCGCGTACATCGCCACGAAGCGCGGCATGACGAAGGCGAACATGACGCCCAGGATCACGCCCAACGCCAGCAGCAGGAACAGGGGGTAGGCCATGGCCTGTCCCACCTTCTTGCGCAAGGCCACATGACGGCGCAGCAAATCCTGGTAGCGCGCCAGCACCGCCGGCAGCTCGCCGGTCTTCTCGCCGGTGCGCAGCACCGTCAGGAAGGTGCTGTCAAAGACGTCCGGATGGGCGGCGCAGGCCTGCGACAGCAGCTGGCCAGCGCGCACGTCGGCCAGCACACGGCCCAGCACCCGCGCCAGGGCCGGCTCGCCGGGACGGTCCGCCGCCAGCGCCAGCACCTCCGTCAGCGGCAGTCCGGCACGTGCGAGGGAGACCAGCTCCTGGACCAGCAGCAGCAGCTCCTGCGGCCGCACGACGCCGCGCCGCCAGAATTGCCCTCCATCGGACTGGCGCCGGATCCGCTGGACCAGCAAGCCGCGCTGTTCCAACTCGGCCTGGAGATCCTGCGTGGACGCAGCCGCGCTTTCGCCCGTGATGAGCGAACCGTTATGGGTCAGGGCTGAATACCGGTACTGCGGCATGCGCCCTATGCAGCAAGGCCCAGCTGCAGGGTGCGCGTAGAGAAAGAATTGTGTCGCTCCATGATGCCGCTCTTTATTGTTATCGGGGCGGTTCGCCCTCGAATTGTGGGTCTCGTTTTTTGTCCCGGCGGCTATTCTATGTCGAACGGCAGGCCCGGCCTCCACGACGGTCCGGGGCGGTTAAGGGCAGTCCGAAACCCTTCCCTAGCCTTGACTACCCACTGACCTTCCATATCTGGCTGATGATGCGAATTCGCAGCCGCACGAGTCCGCTCGACGAGGCAATTCGAAGGCGGGAACAGGCGCGCCGAAAATTCGACGGTGCCGTTGAGATCGAGGACTATCAATCAGTCGGGATGACCCTCAGAGCGGCATCTCGAGATTTTGGAGACGGCTGGCGTGACTGAAAGAACTCGACGGGGTCGATCCCACATGATTGGTCTTCGAACCGAACAGCTCGCCATCAAGGAGCTCTGCAAGTGCGTCCCGGCGATCATTGAAGACTCTGGCACCCCAGATGACGACGTGGCACGGCTATTGGCTTACGCAACTTCCTCTTGGCGGACGGGGATACGGCCAGCGTCCGAGTTCAAGTCCACGTGTAACTCCCGTCCACGCCACGCTGGATACCTGGGAGGCGAACGGAGCGCCCATAGGGAATCTCAGATGTTCGGTCCAGTGCCCCGACACCTCCAATATGGCGCGCCAGCTCCCCCTACCCCCGCGCCCTACTTGATCGGCGCCGCATTGGTCACGGTCGGCGGCCCGATGTCCTGGAAGGGGCCGAGCGGATTGCGCGTCACCTCCACCTCGTTCACCTTCGGCTGCCCGCTCCAGGAGCGGTAGACCACCGTGTCGTTCACCAGCAGCACGAGCGCCGTGAAGCGCCAGCCCGTGGTTTCGGTACGGCGCTGAAAGTTCAGGAAGTCGGCCCAGAAGCTGCCCGTGCGCACGCGGTCGATCTTGGCGCCGAGCACCTCCACGCCGCTGCAGGCATCGCGCGCTTCCAGGCAGGTCACGATGCCCGGGTCCAGGTCCTCGCGCCGCAGCAGGGCCCCGGGCACGAAGCGGCGCACCACGTCGGCATGGGTCAGGATGGTGGTGTTGGGATGCTTGCCAGGAAAGAAGCCGTTGTGCTCCAGCGCCTGGCGGTCGCTCTTCATGGGCTCCAGGGCCAGCAGGGCGGCGCGGGCGTCGTCGTAGCTCTTGAACGGCGTGGTGTCGGTGTGCGCCTCCGGCAGCCAGGTGGCGCAGCCACCGGCCAGCAAGGCCAGCAGAAGCACGGGAAGCTGATTCCGGATATTGCGGCGCGCCATGGTCAGTGTCATATTCTGGCATTTTGTGCCTGCCTGCCCGCTGAAGGAAATCCCTGTGTGCATCCTGCCCCGCCCCCTCCCCCGCCTGGCCGTGTTCCTTGCACTGCTGGTCAGCCTGTCCACCGCACCGGCCTGGTCCCAGGCCAAGGTGGTGCAGACGCCCTACAAGAATCCCAAGGCCCTGGTCGACGTCTATCTGGACGACCCGGCCAAGCTGGCTTCGGCTCTGAACTGGGTGCGCGGCGTCATGAACCCGCTGACCGAAGCACCCTACAGCATGGTGCCCGAGGACATCCCGGTCATCGTGCTGCTGCACGGTACCGAGATCGTGACTCTGGCCCGCAAGAACGAAGCGCGCTACCGCGAGGTGGTCCAGCGCATGCGCTACTACGTCGAAATGGGCGTGAAATTCAAGGTCTGTGGCCTGGCAATGAGAGACTACGGCTACACCCCGGAGGACCTGTTCGATTTCGTCGAGGTCACGCCCTCGGCCATTACCGAGCTGATGCACTGGCAGATCCAGGGCTATGCGCTGATCCCGGCCGTGGTGACCGACAAGAAGTACGCGATCGACGATATCCGCTGAGCCGCCCGGGCATGAAAAAACGGGCCCCGCGGGGCCCGTTTCTCATCGCTGCGCGCCGATCAGGCCACGTAGCCCGGGTTGGGCAGCACGCCCTCGATCTTGGGCATGTTCAGCTTGCGCGGAGCAACCTTGCCGCCGCGGGCCTTGAGCCAGGTCTCGGCCACGTCCCAGATCATCTGCTTGCCGCCGCGGGCCTCTTCGGCCACGGGCGCCCAGCCGGCGACCTTGTAGACCTTGTCGGCCTCGATGCGCTTGCCCTTGAGCATCATGTTGTCGATGCGCTTGCCCATGCCGGCCACCGGGTTGACGGTGTAGCTCAGGCCGCCCACGCGCACCATGTCGCCGCCCTGCTGGTAGTAGGGATCGGGGTTGAACAGGTTGTCGCAGACGTCTTCCATCACGGTCTTGATGGTGGCGCCGGTCATCTCGCTCACGGTGGCGTAGGAGTAGGTGGTGGCGGTCATGTCCAGCAGCCACTCGCGCGTGATGGCCTGGCCCGACAGCAGACTGGTGCCCCAGCGGAAGCCGGGCGAGAAGGCGATGTCGGCGCCCTGCACGTCGATCATGGCGTCGAGCAGCAGCTGGTCGCCGGTGCCGTTGAAGTTGCCGCGGCGGAACAGCGTGCCTTCGGTCACGGCCAGCACCTCGTTGAGCTTGCTCTCGTAGGGCGCACGCATCTTGGTGATCAGCGCGTCCATGTCCTTGTCGGCCGGCAGCATGTTGGAGAACACGGGCAGCAGCTTGTAGCGGAAGTCGGCGACCTTCTTGTCCTTGACCTCGAAGTCCAGCACGCCCAGGAACTTGCCGTTGGAGCCGGCGTTGGTGACCAGGGTCTTGCCACCCTTGTTGCTGACGATGCTGGCCACGGGCATGCCGTCGTGCGTATGGCCGCCCATGATGGCGTCGATGCCGGAGACACGGCTGGCCATCTTCAGGTCCACGTCCATGCCGTTGTGCGAGATCACCACCACGACCTGGGCGCCCTTGCCGCGCGCCTCGTTGACCATGGCCTGCATGTTCTCGTCCTGGATGCCGAAGGC
>JACCDS010672021.1_pt1 | contig 23510 bp, 24 predicted proteins | sample 7446441 | NCBI WGS metagenome assembly JACCDS01 (sample SAMN15323445, study PRJNA562643) | freshwater metagenome | isolation source: river surface water | place: USA:Blue River Watershed | collected 2017-08-17 | reverse complement strand
ATCGTTTCACTTCAAATACCCCCTAAACAATGACTGGTAGTATCGCTGCAATCGGAGCTGGCCTCGCAGTAATCGGTGTAGGTCTTGGCATTGGCCGCATCGGCGGACAAGCTATGGACGCCATCGCACGTCAGCCGGAAGCTTCGGGCAAGATCCAAACCGCCATGCTGATTTCTGCAGCCTTTATCGAGGGTGTGGGTCTCTTTGGCGTCGTGGTTTCGCTCCTTAAGTAATCGTCTACGCGGTCGAAGTTCAGCGCCTGTTCGCGGGTGCTGGACTTTCGGCCGTGATACGAACTTCAAACCTATAAACGCATGGATTTAGTTACTCCGGGCTTAGGCCTAATTGTTTGGACGACACTGGTCTTCCTCATTTTGGTGTTCTTGCTAGGCAAGTTCGCTTGGAAACCTATTTTGAATGCGGTGCAATCCCGCGAGGAAGCCATTGATCAAGCGCTCAAGCAGGCCGAGTCCGCGCGCGCCGAAATGGGCAAACTTCAGGCCTCCAACGAGCAGCTGCTCAAGGAAGCCCGCGAGGAGCGCGAGGCCATCGTCAAAGAAGGCCGCGCCATGCGCGATGCCATGATTGCCGAGGCCAAAGATGCTGCCTCGAGCGAAGCGGCTAAAATTCTCGAGTCTGCCCGCACCCAAATTCACCAAGAGAAGATGGCGGCGGTAACGGAACTCAAAAACCAGGTCGCCCAGCTTGCGGTCGACATGGCTGAAAAGATTTTGCGTACCGAGCTTGCGCAGCCCGAAGTGGCCAAGGCAAACATCGATCGCGACATTAAAGACCTCAATCTGAATTAAGATGAGTCGTTCTTCACACCGCTACGCCAAAGCCCTACTCGACCTTTCTGAGGAGAAGTCGGTTTCGGCTGGCGTGGCATCGGACATGTCGGCCCTCCGCGAGGCGCTGGCCTCGAGCCGGGAACTGCAGGTGTTCTTGGCCAGCCCGGTGGTGAAGCCCTTTCAAAAGAAAAACGTGCTGGCCCAGGTGTTCAGCGGGTTGAGCGAGCTCACGCGCCACTTTGTCGACTTGGTTGTGGACCACGGTCGCGAGGCCAACCTAAGCGCTATTGCGGCAAGCTACCTTGAGTCGTACCGCCGCCGCCAAGGCACGGTCTCGGCCACGGTCACCTCAGCGGTAGTCCTCTCAGATGCCCAGCGGGCCCAAATCGAATCGGCGATCAAGGCTTCAGGAGCCAAGTCGGTCGAGCTTCGCGAAGAAGTGAATCCTGACCTCATCGGGGGCCTCGTGGTCCGCGTGGGCGACAAGCAAATCGACACGAGCATCGCGCAAACGCTGCGCAACTTGGACCGCTCGTTCCAAAAGAACTTATACATCGCTGATTTCTAATTAATCGAACCATGGCAGACGTCAAACCCGCTGAAATTTCTGCGATCCTTCGCCAGCAACTTTCTGGATTCACTTCGGAGTCCGAACTCCAAGAGGTAGGCACCGTGCTCCAAGTGGGCGACGGTATTGCCCGTGCTTACGGACTTCAAAATGCCCAGTCGGGCGAACTCGTGGAGTTTGAGAACGGCCTGCGCGGCATCGTCCTCAACCTCGAAGAAGACAACGTAGGTATCGTACTTCTGGGTGCCGCCGAAGGCATCAAAGAGGGCTCTACCGTGAAGCGCACCGGCGTTATTGCCTCGATCAATGTGGGCGAAGGCATGGTTGGCCGCGTGGTTGACACCTTGGGTAACCCGATTGACGGAAAGGGTCCGATTGAAGGCGAGCGCTTTGAAATGCCGCTGGAGCGCAAGGCACCAGGGGTAATTTACCGCCAGCCGGTTAACGAGCCGCTGCAAACGGGCATCAAGGCCATTGACGCGATGATTCCGGTAGGACGCGGTCAGCGCGAGCTGATCATTGGCGACCGCCAGACGGGCAAAACGACCGTGGCCATTGACACGATCATCAACCAAAAAGAGTACTTCGATAAGGGCGAGCCTGTGTACTGCATCTACGTAGCCGTAGGTCAGAAGGGCTCAACGGTTGCCGCGTTGGCAAAGACCCTCGAAGACAAGGGCGCCATGGCCTACACCACGATTGTGGCGGCGAACGCTGCTGACCCCGCGCCGATGCAGTTCTACGCTCCCTTTGCGGGTGCCGCGATCGGCGAGTACTTCCGCGATACCGGACGCCCTGCGCTGATCATTTTTGACGACTTGTCGAAGCAAGCCGTAGCCTACCGCGAGGTGTCGCTCCTGCTCCGCCGCCCTCCGGGCCGCGAAGCCTACCCTGGAGACGTTTTCTACCTCCACAGCCGCCTGCTCGAGCGCGCCGCCAAGGTGATCAAGGACGACGCCATCGCCGCCCAAATGAACGACCTTCCGGTGTCCCTCAAGGGCAAAGTAAAGGGCGGAGGCTCGCTGACGGCCCTGCCGATCATCGAAACCCAAGCGGGCGACGTATCGGCCTACATTCCGACCAACGTGATTTCGATCACCGACGGCCAGATCTTCTTGGAGGCCGACCTCTTCAACTCGGGCGTGCGCCCGGCCATCAACGTAGGTATTTCGGTATCGCGCGTTGGAGGTTCCGCGCAAATCAAGCCCATGAAGAAAGTTGCCGGTACCCTCAAGCTGGACCAGGCACAGTACCGCGAACTCGAGGCCTTTGCCAAGTTTGGTTCTGACCTCGACGCCGCTACCATGAACGTGATCAACAAGGGTCGCCGCAACGTAGAAATTTTGAAGCAGTCGGTCAACACGCCGATGAGCGTAGAAAAGCAGGTTGCCATCATCTACATCGGTACCAAAGGCATGCTGAACAGCGTCCCCGTGAACAAGGTCAAGGCGTTTGAAAATGCCTTCATTGAGTACATGGAGGCCAAGCACCGCGACGTGCTCAACGCCATTCGCGGCGGAGCATGGGGCGACGCCGAAATTGGCGCGATCGAAGCAGCGGCCAAAGAAATCATCCCGGCATACGCCAACTAAGTTTGCGCTAGACCATGGCAAACCTCAAGGAACTCCGCAACCGCATTTCGTCGGTATCGAGCACGATGCAGATCACGTCGGCCATGAAAATGGTTTCGGCGGCGAAGCTGAAGCGGTCGCAAGATGCTATCGTGCAAATGCGGCCCTATGCGGAAAAATTGGGCGTCCTCATGGCCAACGTGAGCGCGACCCTCGACGCCTCTGAGAATCCGTTTGCCGTTCAGCGCCCGCTGCGCCGCGTGCTCCTGATTCCGGTCACGGCCAACCGCGGTCTGTGCGGAGCGTTTAATTCTTCGGTGCTCAAGCGGACCAAGGCCGTTTCAGAGGCCCTGGAGGCGAGTGGCGTTTCGGTAGACCTCTTTGCCCTGGGCAAGAAGGGCCGAGACCAGCTGCGCAAGCTCGAGAACTTGACGGGCAGCGACATCGACTCGGTGGCCAACGTGACGTTTGAGGCGGCTCGCTCGCTCGCTGACGACGCCATGGCTCAATTTGCCGACGGAACCTACGACCAAGTGATTTTGGTTTACAATCAGTTCAAAAACGCCGCCGTTCAGGTGGTGCGCGACGAAGTGGTTCTGCCGATTCCGCAGCCATCGGCAACGCCGTCAAGTGATTACTTGTTTGAGCCGAATAAGGCGGACTTGCTGAACAGCTTGATTCCGACCCACATTCACATGCAGTTCTTTAAGGCACTGCTGGACTCGCAGGCCTCGGAGCACGGTTCGCGCATGACGGCCATGCACAAGGCTACCGATAACGCCAAGGGAATGCGCGACGGCCTCAAGCTGGCGTACAACAAGGCCCGTCAGGCGGCGATCACCAACGAGATTTTGGAAATTGTAGGCGGAGCCGAGGCCCTCAACGGTTAACCTCCCCTGCGGTTTTGTTTTTTTCAGGCTCCTTCGGGAGCCTGTTTTTTTGGCGGCCGGCGGTATTAGCCGCGACGGGTTTTATCTTGGTCGGATGAACGCACTGCTCCGCTCCGCTTTAGTGGCCGCCGCCCTGCTGGCCGCCACCCAACCGTCTGAGGCCCAATCTAAAGGGTCATCTAAAAAGGCCAAAGGCGCGACTGCGGCCGCTTCGCCGGCCGCTCCGACCGACAAAAAGGTAACGATCGCCTCGAAACTCAAAAACTCGGTCGCCTACGACGGCTTGATGAAGGTCTACCAAGACACTACCGACGGCAAACTCTACCTGAAGCTTTCGGCGGACCAATTCAACCGCGAATTCATCTACTGGAGCTATGCCGAGAACGGTGTGGCGTCTGTTGGATTTAACCGCGGCTCGTTTCGCGCCAACGAAGTGTTCAGCATTCGCCGCTACCTCGACCAGGTTCAGTTTGAAATACAAAATACCGCCTACTACTTTGATCCAGCGACGGCGCTGAGCAAATCGGCCGAGGCTAACATCAGCCCGGCGGTGCTCTTGAGTGAAAAAGTACTCGCCGAAGACCGCGCCAAAGGCGAGGTGCTGATCGACGCCACCGGCCTCTTCTTGGGCGAAGCCCTGGACCGCGTAAAGGCTCCGTCTACCCCGGGCAGCCGCGAGTTTGGCCTGGGCACCCTGAGCAAGACCAAGTCGCGCCTGACCAAGGTGCGTTCCTACCCTGAAAACACTGACGTGGTTGTGGACCTCGTGTACGACAACCCCAACGGAGTAGGGGGCGGTCCCGACGTAACCGATTCGCGCTACGTAACCGTGCGCCTGCAGCACAGCATTTTGGCGATGCCGGCTTCGGATTATGCTCCGCGCCGCGACGATCCGCGCGTTGGCTACTTCGGCCAGCAAATCAACGACATGACAAGCCCGGCCGCGGCCAACTACCGCGACGTCATCAACCGCTGGAAGCTTGTCAAGAAAAACCCCGACGAGCCCCTTAGCGAGCCCGTTGAGCCCATTACGTGGTGGATCGAGAACACGACGCCGCTGGAGTTCCGCGACGTCATTCAGCGCGCTGGCGAGGCGTGGAACGAGGCCTTTGAAAAAGCCGGATTCAAAAACGCCATCGCGGTCAAGGTGCAGCCCGACGACGCCGGCTGGGATGCGGGCGACATTCGCTACAACGTGCTGCGCTGGACCTCGAGCCCATTCCCCCCCTTCGGCGGATACGGACCCAGCTTCACCAACCCGCGCACCGGCCAGATTCTCGGCGCCGACATCATGTTTGAGTACGTGTTTGTGGCCAACCGCCTCAAGCAGGCCGCGCTGTACAACAACCTCGGTTTGGTGGACGCCCTGGCCGAGGAACCCGAGCACGACGGCGACCACGCCGCGTGCCGTGCGGGCCACTACCTGCAGCAGTCCGCGCTCTTTGGCATGCAAGCCCTGGCCGCTTCGGGCGCCAGCGAAGCGCAGAAAAAGCGCTACCTCGAGGAATCGCTGTACTACCTCGTGCTGCACGAAATGGGCCACACGTTTGGCCTCAACCACAACATGAAGGCGTCGCAGCTGCACCTTCCGAAGGACATTCACAACCGCGCGCTGACCGAGCAAGTGGGCCTAGTGGGGTCGGTCATGGACTACCCCGCGGTGAACGTGAGCCTCGACCCGAGCAAGCAGGGGCAGTACTTCACCACCAAGCCCGGTCCTTACGACCTCTGGGCGATTGAGTACGGCTACAGCACCGGCCACGCCGACGCCGATGCCGAAGAGGCGCGCTTGAACGAAATCTTGGCGCGCAGCACCGAGCCCGCGCTCACGTTTGGCAACGACGCCGACGACATGCGCTCGCCGGGCAAGGCCATTGATCCGCGCGTGAACGTCAACGACATGTCGGGCGACGCCATTGCCTACGGGGTGGAGCGCATGCAGCTCGTCAATAAGCTCTACGGAACTTTGCTGAGCAACTACCGCAACGACGGCCAGAGCTACCAGGAGCTGGTGCAGGCCTACGCCATTTTGGGCGGAGAAGTGAACAATGCGGCGGCGGCCATCAGCCGCTACATCGGCGGGGTGTACGTCGAGCGCGGATTCCCCGGCCAGCCGGGCGCCAAGGATCCGTTTACGCCGGTTTCGCTCGCGGACCAAAAGCGCGCGATGAACGCCCTAAAAACCTATGTGTTTGCGCCTACGGCCTTTGATGCTGCAGCCCCCGTGTGGAAGTACCTGCAGCAGCAGCGCCGCGGCTTTGGGTTCTTTAGCCAAACCGAAGATCCGAAGGTGCACGACCGCAGCCTGGCGATTCAGCGCAACGTGCTGGCGCACGTGCTGCACCCGGCGGTGATGAAGCGTCTTACCGACAGCAAGCTCTACGGCAACCAGTACAGCGTGGCCGCGATGACCGCGGACCTTACCGACGCGCTGTTTGCGGCCGATTGGACCACGTCGGTAAACGGGTTCCGCCAAAATGCGCAGCTGGAGTACGTAGATCGCCTCCTGGACATTGCGGGCCTGTCCGAAAAGCCGGCATCGGGCTACGACCGGCCGTCGCAGTCGGCGGCACTGGCGCAAATTCAACGAATCCGCCAGCAGGTCCGCCTCAATCCAGGCACCGATGCCGAAACGAAGGCGCACCGCGCGCATTTGGCCCTAAAATTGGATAAGGCGCTGGACTAAAGCCTAGCACCTCATGAGACTGACCCTCCGCGCCCGAATCTTCATCGCCATGTTTATGCTGGTGGTGCTCGGATTTGGGGCCACCGGCGTGGTCAGTTTTTTGCATTTTAAGGCCGAAGAAGTGGAGTACCGCCGCGAGCGGTTGAAGCGCAAGGAGCAAGCGGTCGAGGCCCACGTGGCCCACGAGCTGCAGCGCGCGATTGGCAAAGACATCGACGAGGGAGACCTGATGCGGGTGCTCAACGAAGAACTCTGCTCCATTAGCCAAATTCACCAGATTGATGTGGCGCTGTACACCATGGGGGGAGAGCTACTTCTTTCTTCGAACATGGCGCTTTTGGATCAAGGGGTGCTTCCGCCGCGCTTGCCCGAGCTTGTGCACAGCCGTCGCAACCAAATTTTGAGCATATCGGATCCAAACAATTTGGAGTCTGAAATGCTCTTGTACACTGCGGAGATCGATGACGAAATGGGGTTGCCTATAGCGTTGATGGTGGTTCCCTACAACGGCAAGGTGGACCGGCCGATGGAGGACATGGCGTTTTATCGGGCGCTGGCGTGGCTGCACCTGGTGCTGTTTGTCGCGGCGACGTACTTCGCCTACTTGCTGTCGCGGAGCATTACGCAAGGTCTTGAGGTGGTTGGAAACGCGATGAAGGGGAACCCCGAGGACGGCAGCAGCAATCCGCGGCCGGTGGCCTGGCGCTCCAAAGACGAGATTGGCCAGTTGGTCGAGTCCTACAACCGCATGGTGCACCAGACCGAAGAAAACGCCAAGACGCTGGCCAATGCCGAAAAAGAGCAAGCTTGGCGCGAAATGGCGCAGCAGGTGGCCCACGAGATCAAGAATCCGCTCACGCCGATGCGGTTGATGACCCAACTTCACGCGAGCCGGGCGGGGCAGCTTACCGCCGAAGAGGTCAAGGGCTTTGCGGAGGCGATGCTGGCACAAATCGATGCGATGGCGGCGGTGGCCGGCGACTTTAGCGAATTGGCGAAGATTTCATCGGGGGTTCTGCGGCCGGTGGACCTTGGCCAGGTGCTGCGAAGGATTCAGTTGGCGTATCCCGGTCTGGATTTGGCGCTGCCCGCGGGCGAATGGATGGTCAAAGGCACCGAAGACTCGCTCCTTCGCGTATTTAACAACTTGCTCAACAACGCGTTGGACGCGGTGGAACCGGGTATGCCGCCCGCATTGGCCGTTTCGGTGCGCGACGACGAAGGCTCGGTACTGGTTTCGGTGCGCGACAACGGTACGGGGATCGAACCTTCGCGGTGGGAGGCAATTTTTGCGCCGCACTTCACTACGAAATCAACGGGGAGCGGCCTTGGGCTCGCCATGGTCAAGTCGATTGTGGAGGGAATGGGCGGACGCATCTGGATCGAGGCGTCGTCAGCGCAGGGAACTGAGGTTATGCTTCGGGTTCCGCGCGCTTAATCACGAGAATTTGCTGGGTTCCCCCGAAGCGCTCGGCCCGCCGAGCGCAGGTGTAGCCGTGGGGGATTTGCTGGTTCCAGTCCGCTTCAGAAAAGTGGACGCTAACGTAGTCAGACGCGCTTAGCTGGTCCTCGAGCTCGGGTAGCGCCGACTCCTCGGTGAGGGCGTGGACCGACGTCTGGGGCGCAAAATCGTGTAGGGTTACGACCAAGGTTCCGCCGGGCCGCAAGGCCTGGGTCAGCAGCTGCAGTTCTGAAGCAGCGCCTTCGGGCCGAAGGTGGGTGAACACCGATCCTGCGACGATGAGGTCGACCGGCTGGCCGTTCCAGGGCTGGGCGCCCCAATGGGCCTGCTGAAAGGCAACGGCCCCGCTCTTGGGGTCGTAGGCCCACCGCTGCGATTCCGGGAAGGCTTGGGGCAAAAAGCGCCCAACTCGGCCGTATCCGCAGCCGAAATCTAGGAGGGTTTTGGGGGCCGGGTTAACGCGCTTCAGCGTTTCGGCCAGCTCGCGCCCGGTGCCGAAGTACTCTTGGGCGGCCCGGTGCCAGCTTCCGCCCGAAACACTTAAGGGGTAGCGAAACATGGCGTCGGCCCGATGGATGGCCGTTGAAATGCCGTGAAGCCCGTCGGGAATCCAGGGCAGCGCGAGCTCCTCGGGCAGGTGCTGCTGCTGCACCGCGGCCAGGGCGTCGACCCGGCGCCGCATGATGTCAAGGGCATCGCGGTTTTCACCGATGCCCGACTTGTTTTGAATCCAACGTTGAAGGCGCTTGAGCACAGAAGGTATCTTTGGAACGGCCAAAGTACGCCAACTCTCCAACCCAACCCACCGCCGCATGACTACCGTCCGCCTTGAAGTCCGCGACCGCATCGCCTTTTTGACGATTGACCGCCCCGAAGCCTTAAACGCGCTAAACGCTCCGACGATCCAAGCGCTCCACGAGCAGGTCGTGGCCCTCGAAGTGCGCGACGACGTGCGGGCCGTGGTGCTCACGGGCGCGGGCCCCAAAAGTTTTGTGGCGGGCGCCGACATTGCTGAGTTTGCTGGCTACACCGCCGAAGAGGGCAGGGCGTTAGCGCAGCGCGGTCACGATCTGCTGTTCAACCGCATCGCGCAGGCCCGCAAGCCCTACATCGCGGCGATTAATGGGTTTGCCCTGGGGGGCGGACTTGAATTGGCCATGGCCTGCCACGTGCGCCTCGCGTCCACGACCGCGCGCCTGGGACTGCCCGAGGCGTCGTTGGGCGTGATTCCGGGCTACGGCGGCACCCAACGCCTCGCGCAGCTCGTCGGCAAGGGCCGAGCGCTCGAAATGATGTTCAGCGCCAGCATGATTGACGCCGCCAAGGCCGAGGCCTGGGGCCTCGTGAATGCGGTTCACGAGCCCGACCAGCTTCACGAGGCTGCCGAAGCCATGGCTCGGCAGTTTATCAAAGCCTCAGGCGACGCCCAGGAGGCCATTATTCGCTGCGTCAATGCTGCGACCGAAGGCGGACCGGGATTTTCCGCCGAAATCGCCGAGTTTGGTGCCCGGTTTGGCACCGCGGAATTTGCCGAGGGAACCGCGGCCTTTCTCGAAAAGCGCAAGCCAAGTTTTTGAATGTGCGAAGACTAGCGTCTTTGTGCTAAATTGACGGCACCTAAACGCAACGCACATGTCATTTTTGGTAATCGAACACGCCGTCTACACCATTGGCTCGGCTGGCTGGTGGGGCGGCATCGGAATTTTTGCCGCCTACGCCGGAGTCGTCTTCGCGGCCGCCCGCACTTGGAAGGGTGAAGAACTGCGAATCTTTGAACGCTGGTGGGGCTATGCGCTGGCCGCGTTGCTGCTCGCCAAGCACCTCTACCTCTATCAGGCGGGCCTTTGGAACGTCCACGACAACCTCGAAATGCACCTTTGCGGGTTCAGCCGCATTTTGAGCATCTTGCTACTCGCTTTTGGGGCGCGCTGGGCCTTTTACCCCTTGTTTTTTTGGGGAATTGTCGGCGGGTTTCACAGCCTGCTCACCCCCGAACTCACGAGCGGCGACACCCCCTTCATGTATGCGGAATACTACATCGTTCACGGCGGAATCATCATTATTCCGCTCTACTTCGTATTTGCCCGCGGCTGGATGATTGGCAAGTGGACCTGGGCCAAGGTGTTGGGGATCAATTTACTCCTCATGGCTCCGGTGGGCTTGGTCAACTACCTCGTCGACGCCAACTACATGTTTTTGTGCCAACGACCCATGGTTGACAACCCCTTTGTGGTAGGCGACTGGCCGTTCTACATTCTCGGATTCGTGGTCGCTGGAGCCCTGCACTATGGGGTTCTCACGTTGCTTTTTTGGAAGCGCATTAATCGGGCCGCATAATGGGAGAATGGGACATGGTGGTCGTCGAAGTCGGCGGCCCAATTTGGTGGGCTGGCTACGGCATCCTAGCCTTATTTTTTCTGGTCTTTTTCACGATGGCGCCTCGCGCAGGCCACCCAAAGTTTGCCCAGTGGGAGAAGATTTTAGGCTGGACCATCCTTGCGAACCAATCGTGGTACTGGTGGATGGCGTTGGCCGACGGAACCTTTAACGTGCGTGAGTCGCTGCCCCTGCACATGTGCAGCTTCAGCCAGTTTTTGCTCTTTGCGCACCTCGTGCTCAAGCAAAAGTGGGCCCTGCCGCTTGTGGCGTTTTGGGGTCCCTTGGGCGGAATCCAGGCCTTTCTCACTCCCGCGCTCGAGTCTTCGACCACGGTTGGGTACGTCACGCAGTTTTACACGGCGCACTCGTCGGTGGTGGTTATTCCGCTCTACCTCATTGTGCGGGGCGGAGCGCGCCTGCCGCGCGCCCTCTTTTGGCGCGTAATCGGAATGACCAACCTCGTCGGCTTCTCGATGATGGCGGTCAACGCGGCCCTTGGCTCAAACTATTGGTACGTCAACCAGCCGCCGCCGGTGGATCACCCATTGGTTCAGGGCGCTTGGCCGTACTACCTCATCGGAATCGAAGGGGCCGTCGTCGCGCTGTTTGCTGGGCTCTTTATGCTCCTTCGCGGCTACCGAGAAGGCGCAGCGCCTCACGCCGGCTGAGTCCGCTAAGTTCCGGGTGGGCGTCAACCCACTGCTGAACCCAGCGCGGGTTGGTTTTGGCGTAGTCGCGCAGGGCCCAGCCGATGGCCTTTCGGTGAAAAAACTCCTTGGAATGGATGTGCGCGCTCAGCGCCTCGTCGAGCCAGCTGGTCCGGGTTTCGGTGCGGAACCCCAATTGGCCAATCATCGCGGTACGGTTTAACCACATGTTTTCGGAATATATCCAGCGCTGAACCGTGGGCCAAACGGCGTCGGGGTGCCGGCGCAGCAGCGCCCCCACGCCGTGCACCGCCAGCGTGTCTACGCTGTCCCACCAACTTTGGGCGGTGATCCAGGCTTCGAGCGCCGACAGACCCTCCTCGGGGGGCCAGTGCTTGGATTCGGATTTGATGAGGTCGCAGGCCACGTACTGGGCCTCCCGAACGGGGATTACCCAAAGCGCGTGGATGGCTTCGATCGCCGCCACCCCTCGCGGGCGCCCGGCCCAGGTGCGGCGCTGAAGTTCGGCGCGCGCGGGCTTAGGAATCCCCAAAAATGCAAAACGGTCTTTCATGTAGGCGGACATGTTTCGCGCGTTGGTGGGGTTTTGGTGCTGCGCGAGCAGCGAATAAGTATCCGAAACCCAGAGGGTTGCAAGCGACACGGTAGAATTAGTCATTTATTAACGCTTATGGCGCGAATTGCGCGTAATTTTGAAGAATGCGCAACCTTCTGCTACCCTTGATTGCGCTTTGGTCGGTTACGATGTCGGCCCAAAGCTACTTCAGCGCGAATTCCGCAGCGCAAAAACTGCAAGCCCACCAGACGAAGTTGAGTGAGCTGCACCTAAAGTTGCTTTCGCGCGAAACCCCCAAAGGCGGCTTCGAAGCCCCGTGGAAGAAAATTTACCTCGAGGCCCTTCAGCTCGAGGGAATCATAGCGTGTGCCCGTTCAGAGTGGTACTACACGCAGTTTGAACCGCAAGTGTACCGCACGCAAGGAGCATCGGTATCAGACCCCGATCAGTTTTACCAAGAGCTTACTCGGCTGGTGGCGCTGACCTCATACATGTATGAAGAAGTTGCGGCGGCGTATGAGCGGAACGGCTGCGCCCAAGACGGCGCACGCGCGGCGGTCCTCCAGGGCAGAGCAGCGCACGAACGGCTGCGGCCCGCGCTCAAAGGGGCGCTGGCAGGAGATCGCTAACGCAGAACCGGGCATCGGCCGCGCACTGCGGGCGCACTGCGAGCCAAGTTTTGGACCGATGATCCAAATTATTGCCGAACTTTAGGCATGCGGTTTTTGATTGCAGCAGCCCTCGTGGTGGGCGCGTGGACCCTGCGCGCCCAATGCAGCGTTAATGTGGTCAACGACAGCCTGTATGGGTGTCCGGGAGACAGCGTGACCCTTCAGGCCGTGGGGAGTGGACCGTTTCAGTGGTCGCCGGCGGCGCGGTTTTCGTGCGACACCTGCACTACGACTCGGGCCCAGGTTACCTCGCCGGCGAGCTCGGTAACGCTGACTAGGTTGTCGAGCGGAAGCCAGTCCGCCGTGAACGGAAACTTTAGCGCGGGAAACTCCGGCTTCACCACGCAGTACACCCACAACCCCACGAGCATTTGGAACGAAGGAACCTACGCCGTCGGGCCCAATCCCAATGCGGTCCATCCCAATTTTGGCATTTGGGGCGATCATACTACCGGCACCGGGAACTACATGATCGTCAACGGGAGCATTTTGCCCAACCGAACGATCTGGCAGCAGACCATTACGTTTCCGGCGGGATCGACCGTGACGATGTCGTATTGGGTGCTCAGCTTGGCGCTTCCCGCCGGAAGCCTGCGCGTGATGATGAACGGCGCGCAGGCGGGCGTGGCTCAGGCAGCCCCCGGCGCGGTTGGCCAGTGGAGCCTGAGGACGCAAACGTTTACGGCGCCGGCCAACGGGGTATGCACCGTAGCGCTGCAGGGCGTAATCACCGCGGGATCAGGCAACGATTTTGGAATTGACGATATTTCGTTCACGTACTCCTGCACGGCCACAAAAACAGCCTGGCTGATTCCGAATCCGACGCCCATGCCGCTGGCCTGGGTAAACCGCACCAGCGGATGCGATCCGTTTTGTGCGACGTGGCACGACGTAAGCAGCGTGTCCAGTGGCCAATTGGTGGCGCGGCTGTGGGATTTTGGTGACGGCACCACCGACACGGCTAAGGACCCCACGCACTGCTACGCCAACCCGGGTACGTATTCGGCGACGCTCACGGTGTGGTCCGACTCAGGCTGTGCTGCGCAGACGGTGTCGCTTCCGAGCGTTACGGTGCACCCGCAGCCGGTGGTCGACGCGTTTTGGTCGGCTCCGGGCGGAATTTGGGGCCGGGACACGAGCCTCCTTTTGCCCTACAGCAATCCGGCGCTGGCGCTCACCGTGGGCCTGGACTCGGCTGTGATGCCGTGGACCTTGGCTCCGGGCTCGTCGATGTGGGTCGATTGGGGCGACGGCCAGCGCGACGTGCGGGGTTTTGGCGGAAGCGGTCCGCCCCAGCTCAGTTTCAGCCACACCTACGGCGCCGCGCAGATTCGCTACCGTATTTGCGTCGGACTGCAAACCAATCAGGGATGCGCTGACACGCTGTGCTTCACGGTGCTGGGCAGTCCCGGCATGGAGCTGCCGAACGTTTTTACGCCCAACGCCGACGGGCAAAACGACCAGTGGGCCCCGAAGTACCAGGCTGTCGATTGGGCCGAATGGGAGGTGCGCAACCGCAATGGGGCCGTCGTGGCCACGGGCACGCGACCTGAGGATTTTTGGGACGGCAGCGTGAACGGCCGAAACGCGCCTGCGGGGGTGTACTTCGTAGTGGCTAAGGCCAAAAACGTCAATGTGGTCGACCCAGTCATCTTGACGGGGGCGCTGCATCTGATGCGCTAAACGCCGAGCAATGCGGCGACTTCGTGAAGGTTTTTGTAGCTGCGGCTGGCCGCGCTCATGCTGCCCAGGCTTTGGCGCAGTTCCTGCTGCTGGTGCGCAGCGAGGTCGGTCCACGGGGTCATTTCAACGCGCACACTAAAGCCGGTCCACCCGTGGCCAAGGGCTTTGAGAACTTGAAATTCGGTGCGGAAGAAGAGCTCATCGGCCGAGCGCGCCTGCGGCCGAACGTAGTGCGGATGCTGGCTCAACGATCCAAGGGAACTTAGGGTCCAGACGCCGCGCTCAAAGTGGCCGCGCTTCATGGCGGCCGTGATGCCTGCACTCGCGGCGCGCAGCGCTTCGCCGTCGGCAACCGGCGCGTGGACGGCAGCAAAATCGAGGCCGAGGTTGGCGGCGGGCCGAAATCCGCTCGGAAAAGCAAACGCAATGCCCCGGAGCACCCCGTCGTGAAGCAGGGCAAGGTCTTCGCGGCACTGCAGCGCAAGCGCTTCGAGGCCATCCGACGCCAGACCCAATTCAGCGGCAAGCAGGGCAAGCCCCTCGTCGATGCCTGATTCGCAAGCAACCAGGTCGGGGCGCAGGGGCCCGGAGAATTCCGCGCACTTTTGGCGGAGGAGCAGCGCGTCGGGTGCGCCAGCGCGAAGCGGAGCCTCCGACCGAACGAGGTCGGGCTTGACCTCAAAAGGAACGGAGACGAACCGCATGCTTCGTATTATGGAACGAGGATAACCCGCTGCGAAACCGGCCCCCAAACCGTGGTGGCCTGAAGCACGTAGGTGCCCGCGGGCAATCCTTCGGTGTCGAGGGTTGCGGTTCCCGTGCGCAGAACACGGCCCTGCAGGTCGCTCAGCTCTACGCGGTCCACGGCGACGTTGCTCGCCCAGGTTAGGCGCGTTCCGCGCACCGCGGGGTTGGGCAGCACGTGAAGGGCGAGTTGCGGGTATTCAATGCTCGTCAATTGGCTGGCGTCGATGACCTGAAGGGTCCAGCCCGCTTGGTTTTTGAAGACGAGAAATCCGGTGCTGTCGATGGTGATCGAGTCGCAGTAGGTGTCGGTGCAGGTAAACCCGTTGGAAGTGGTCGAGGCCATGGTCACGCAGACTCCGTAGGTGCCCGGAGCCGTATAAAAGTGGCTGGGGTACGCGCCGGTCGCGGTTCCGCCGTCACCAAAGCTCCAGGCGTAGGCCGTTGTGGTGGTGGCCGCAGGGCCCGAGTAGGTGGTTGAGCAGGCGTTGACCAGGTGCACGAGGCCAGGGTTGACTTGGTTGGAGTCCGGCACAAAAAGCGCGGCGCACGTCAAGGGCGTACCCCCGCCTCCGCCCCCACCGCCCCCGGCGGAACAGAGCACGAAGTTGCAGGTCCAGGTCATAATAAAACCGGTGTTGGGGCTGTAGTTGAAGGTGTTGCTGATCGGCAACCCCGTGCAGTTAAGCGTCGAAACGACCACGGTGCCCATCACGCTGGGGAGCTGCAGGGAATCCCCAAAAAACCCCGACGACGAGGTCGTGTAAACATAGGTTACGGCGCTGCCGGCAGTTCCGGGCGTTGGAGTCGCCGTAACGGTGACGAGCTGGTTGGCCACGGGGGCGCCCGAAGAATCGGTTACGGTGCCCATCAGCACGGCGACCGGGGTTTGGGCCTGAGCGAGCAGGCTGAAGGCGGTAAAAATCAGGGTGTACAGGTGCTTCATAGGGGCTAAGGTAAATCCTACGGCGCGCTGCGCCTGAAAATCTGCTACATTTAGGCCTGTGTACCGCGTGACTGCGACTTTTGGATTAGCCATCATGCTCTGGGCCCTGCTCGGCGCGGAATTTAGCCTCTTTTGGAACAGCACGACGGCCAAGCGGAGCCTCGCCCAGCGGGTGGCCGCCGGAGAAGCGCTGGAACGCTGGGTTCTTACGGCCGACGAATATGCGGCGCTTCATGCAGACGCTGACGAATTTTGGCGCGACGGTCGCCTCTTTGACGTGATGCACGTCCAACGTCTTTCGGGCGGACTGGTGGCGCTTCAAGTGTTTGACGACAGCTTTGAAACCGCGTTAAGCAAGGTCGGGCGCAAGCTCTTTAAACGACGCATCGACGATTCGCAGTCGCCTCCGGCCGCGCTGGGCCAATGGGCGAGTTGGCATGCAGTACTGCCCTTAGACCGTAGCACGAAAATTGCATGGTGGGCGTGCACCCCCTCGTGGGAAGTGCCTCAAAATGAAGGTAAAGAAGCAAAATGGAGCGCTACGCTTCCGCAGCCGCCGAACGGGCCTGCGGTTGCTTGACGTCTATTAGTTTCTTTAACACATTGAAAATGAAAAATTTATCTATTTGGGCCGGATGGGCCCTTCCTGCAGTATTGGCCGCACAAACGGCGGCACCTTCGCAAACCCCCGATACCCTGGACCTCAGGGAAGTCGTTATTTCGGCGTCGCGCTGGAAGCAAACGGCAGAACACATTCCGGCGCAGGTCGCGGTGGTGGTTCCGCGCCAAATTGCGCAATTTCAGCCGCAAACGGCAGCCGACCTCCTCGGACTTTCGGGCAAAGTGTTCATTCAAAAAAGCCAGCAGGGCGGCGGAAGCCCCATGATTCGCGGCTTCGCCACCAACCGCCTGATTTATTCGGTCGACGGAGTGCGCATGAACACGGCCATTTTTCGCTCCGGAAACATTCAAAACGTCATCAACCTCGACCCGTTTGCAATGGAGCGTACGGAGGTCGTTTTTGGTCCCGCCAGCGTGATGTACGGCAGCGACGCCATTGGGGGCGTTATGAGCTTTACCACCCTGCAGCCCGAAATGGGGGCACGGGGGGTGCGCGGCCGCGCCAACCTGCGCTATTCTTCAGCGAACCGCGAGCAAACGGGCCACATAGACCTGCACTACGGCGGACCGAAGTGGGCCGGTATCACCAGCGTCAGCCGCTGGGACTTCGACCACCTTCGCCAGGGAAGCCGGGGCCCACGGGACTACATCAAGGCGCGCTACGTGGAGGTTACCCCCGATGGCGACGTCGTGCGCATTCAGGCGGATTCGCTGCTCCAAATTCCGTCGGGCTACCAGCAGGTGAACGCGATGCAAAAGCTCGTTTTTGCGCTAGCTCCTGGCTTGGAACTTCAGTACGGCGGGCATTTTTCGTCGACCTCGAAGTACGGCCGATACGATCGCCACAACCGGGTGCGCAATGGTCTTCCGCGCTACGCCGAGTGGGACTACGGTCCCCAACGCTGGCAAATGCACAACCTCGCGCTGAGCCGAGAGGCCAAGCGACGGCTTTCGGATGCCTGGACGCTGCGCGTGGCCGCCCAGCGTTTTGATGAGTCGCGCATCGACCGCTCGCTTAATAAACCCCAGCGCACGACGCAGACCGAGCACGTCGACGCGTACTCGCTTAACGCCGACGTCAGCAAAAAACTGAGCGCAAAACACCATCTGTTTTATGGCGCTGAAGCCGTTTGGAACGCGGTGGCCTCCACGGGAAGCGTAACCGACATCACCACAGGGGCGGTGGCGCAGGGGCCCTCGCGGTACCCGCAGGCTACGTGGTTCTCGGCCGGGCTTTATGCGACCGAAGCGTGGGAGGCTACGCCCAAAGCCACGTGGACAGCCGGGATGCGGGCCAACGCGGTTGGTTTGGATGCGGATTTTGCGTCGAATTTGGCGTTTTTTCAGCTTCCGTACGCTCAGGCTCGCGTTCGCGACGCGGCAATGACAGGGAGCTTTGGGGTCACCTACCGTCCGCTCGAAGATTGGGTGGTAAAGGGCAACCTGGGTACCGCGTTTCGCGCGCCCAACGTCGACGACCTAGGCAAGTTTTTTGACTCGTCGCCGGGCATGGTGGTGGTTCCCAATGCCGACCTGAAGTCGGAGTACGCGTACAATGCCGACGTCGATGTAGCCAAGCTGTTTGGCACGTGGTTGAAGCTCGATGTGGCCGCATATGCAACGCGGCTCAAGAACGCGTTGGTGCGCCGCCCGTGGACGATCAATGGGCAAGACAGCATGATGTACGGCGGCGAGATGAGCCGTATTGAGGCCCTACAAAATGCTTCTATGGCTCGGGTTGTTGGCGCCTCATTGGGGCTCGAGGCCATGCTTAGCGCACGGTGGTCGACCCGTCTTGCCTACAACGTGCAGCACGGGGTCGAAGAACTGGACAACGGCGAAGTGAGCCCATCTCGCCACGCCGCCCCCACCTTTGGGTTGGCCAGGCTGACGTACCGCCGTGGCCGCGTGCGCGCCGACGTGTACACGCAGTTTCAGGGCGCCCGCCGCAACGACCAACTGGCCTGGGAAGAGCGGGCCAAAACCGAGATGTATGCGCTCAACGCCGACGGTTTGGCCTACTGCCCAGCATGGTACACGCTCAATGCGCGCGCCAGCATGGAGTTTAAGCGCGGACTCAACCTAAACGTGGGACTTGAAAACCTTACCGACCAGCGCTACCGGCCCTACAGTTCGGGGATTTCGGGAGCTGGCCGCAACGTTGTCGTGGCCTTGGCTGCGCGGTTCTAGGTTGGTATTCTGATGCGCGGGCCTCAGAGCTTCGGCTTTGGGGCCCGCTGCTATTGAAGGGCGGGGCGAATGCGTTCGCCAATGAGCTCGATGCTGCGCAGCAGCTTTTCGCGCGGAAGCTCAGCGTTGTCCATCTGAAAGGTGACGCGGTCAACCCCTCCGAGGGCTTCGGCGTGGCGCAGAATTTTCTCGCCGACTTCGTCGGGGTCGCCGACCAGAAGCGCCCCCGTCGGGCCATTTTGGGCGTCAAACCGCTCGCGGGACACCGGCGGCCACCCACGCTCGCGTCCAATGCGGGTAAACGTCTTGGCGTAGCCGGGGAAGTAGTCGTTCACGGCCTCTTCGCGGCTCGGCGCCACGTAGCCCAGCGAGTGGAGGCCCACCTTGAGCTTTTCGGGCGCATGCCCCGCTTGAGCCCCTGCGGCGCGGTAAAGGTCTATGGCGCGGCGAAAGCGATGTGTTTCGCCGCCGATGACGGCTACCATGAGCGGAAGCCCGAGGAGGCCTGCGCGCACAAAGGACTCGGGAGTTCCGCCCACGCCAAGCCAAATGGGGATTTCGGCCTGAATCGGACGCGGATGCACCGCCTGGTCGCGCAAGGCCGGACGAAATTTGCCCGACCAGGTTACGCGTTCTTCGGCGCGCAGCTTGAGGAGCAGCTCGAGTTTTTCGGCGAACAGTGCGTCGTAGTCGTTAAAATCCAGCCCAAACAGCGGGAAGGACTCGGTAAAGGATCCGCGGCCGACCACCATCTCGGCCCGCCCGTTGCTCACGAGGTCGAGCGTAGCGAACTGCTGAAAAACCCGCACCGGGTCGGCGGCGCTGAGCACGGTAACGGCGCTGGTAAGCTTGATGCGCTGGGTCCGCGCGGCGGCGGCAGCCAAGATTACGGAAGGAGCGGAATCCAAAAATTCTGCGCGGTGGTGCTCGCCGATGCCAAACACGTCAAGGCCAACGCGGTCAGCTGTTTCGATGCGCTCGAGGAGGTGCTGAATTGCTTCAACGGGCGGCTGGTGTTCGCGGGAGGCGAAGCTGTCGATTCCGAGTTCCATGGGTGGGAGAATTATGCGTTCAAACGGTTGAATTCCAGGACTTTTTCAATCCAAAAATCGAGGTCCGCATCGAGGTCAAACGAGTCAGCGTCGATGAATAGAAAACCGCGGAGTACGGTCCCCGTGAAGTCCATTTTACGGCTTCCCGGCAGCGACAGCAGAGGTTCGTAGTTGAGCTTGCCCACCCGGACCATTAATCGATCTTCTGCGGTAGCGCGGTCAATGTCGATCCCCACACACATGGCGTGGTGCACCATAAAAATGAGGCCGCCCATCATCTTTTTCTCGACGACCGGAAGGTGCTTTAGCCGGACTCTAATGCGGTCAGCCTGATGCTCGCTGTAGGGCATAAGGAGCTAGTTATTTCCCGAATTATCGGAGATGCGAACGAGGACTCCTTTGCGCTTGACGATGTTTTGGTAGTCCCACTGAATGTGGCGTGCCTTCTCGAGCCAGCGCACGAGGTCTGATTCGATGACGTCGTCGACCGACTGGTAAAACCGCGAAGCGTCTTTGAATTTTTTACCGCGCACGTCGAGCTGGGGTTCGTCGAAATCGGCGCCGCTCCAGAACATCAAGCGAAGTCCGCGCTTTTGAACGCTAAAACCCACGATGGGGTTGCCGTTGAGAAACCAAACGGGGTGACGGTGCCAAATTTTGAGGGTTGCGCCCGATAAATGCCGAGATATTAACGCTAAAAGCAGGTCGCCAAGGGCGCGGTTGGGCGCTTCAAGGCCTGTTTGGTAGTTTACAACAGCGGCATCCATGCACTAAATGTACGCGCCGTGCGGTGGCGGGGCACCACGGCGCAGAGCTGGCTAGTTCTTAACCAAGCGAATCAGCTCAGAATGTTCGTCGGAGCGAATTCGCGCGAAGTACACTCCGGAGGCCAGGCCTGAGGCGTCGAGGGTGAGGGTGCCTGAGCCGGTAACGCGATCGAGGATGCGGCCATTGAGGTCCACGAGCTCGATGTAGGCAGATTGGCGGTCGTCGGCCGCAAAGGTCCAGAGCTGTGAAGTGGGGTTGGGATAGACGCGAACACGGTTCGTGGCACCCTCGTTGCCGGTACCCAGAGGAATTCCGGCGTATTTGACGTCGTCAACGTAAAAGATGGAGTTGGCAGAGCCGTTGCCCACGTTGGTGCTGCCTGCTACGAAGTCAAATAAGAACACGAGCGAGGGCATGTCGCTGGGTACGCCAGCAAAGTCAAAGGTGAGGGTTTCCCAATCTCCCGACTTTGTTGTTTGCACGCTTCGCTCAACACCCCAAAACGGTTTTTCGGTCTTGAGGGTGACGTAGGTGCCCACCGGAGCTGAGGTCCAGACCTTCATGCTCAGGACGGTGTGCGTGGCGAAGCTCAGGTTGTTCGAAAAGGTAATCTTCGTTCCGCCAAACGGGGCGCCGCGGTAGCGAATGAGTTTAGCCACGGTTGCACTCGGATTATCGACATTTTGGTGGGGGTTGGTCACCACGGTTGCAAAGGCACTTTCAAAGTCAAAAAAGTGGTCGGTGGTGGCGTCGGACTCAAAGGTGAGGGGTAGGCCACCGAGCATGGGCGCTACGGGATCGGCAACCTGCTTAATGTTGTCGACATAAAAGGTAGCTCCGCCACCCGGAGTGAAGGGCTGCGGCATAATTACGAGGTGGGTACTGCCGCTTGGCGCCGGAATGCCAAAGTCAAAGAGCAAGGTTTCCCACGTGCCCGAAACGCTGGTTACGGCGTCCACTTCTGAGGTGTAGGGCCCTTCGAGTTTGATTTTAATGACCGTTCCCGGGGGTTGGGTGGTAAATACGTCCATGGACAGCACGCTGCTCGCCGCCGTGTTGAAGTTGAGCGAGGACACCCCCACAATTTTACCCCCCGCCCACTGGTCTGCGCTGATTTTTACAATTTTACCCACGTTGGCGCTGCTGTTGCCCTCTCCACTTGGGTTGGCCACTCGGGTAAAGGTGGCGTTGTCGTACCCTATCATGCCCGAGACGGGCGTTTCAAAATCAATAGGGAGCGACTGTGCGGTGACGCAAAACGCAGCAGTGACGCTTAGAGTTAGAGCAAAAATGCGCATGAAGCGGGGTTTTGTGCGCAACGATTTCAACAAAGGCTAACGCGGGTGAATAGGGGGCGCGGACGCCTTGAAAGTCTAAGGTACTTGATTTTCAGCTGGTTTTTGTTCACGAGCCTGCTCCGGGGGACGGGAATGACGCCTTAAGCGGCCTCAATGATCGCGTCCGTCGCGAACGAGCCGTTCAACGGCTTCGTTCCACGGGGGCACCGAGGCGGCTTCGTAGCCCAAGGATTTGCCCGTTGCAATGTGGCGAAATGCCTTCATGGCTTTGAGGTGCGTGCCGCTGCGCAGGTAGCCGAGCATGGCTTCGCGGCTCGACCAAGCTGTCAAGGTGCATTGGTAGTTTTGGACGCGACGCACTTCGCAAAAAAGATTGCCCTCCGCTTTTTGGGCTTGGCGAAACGACGGAACCGCAAGCAGCCAAAATCGCAGGGTGCCCGAGAAGCCTTTAGGAGTGAGGCCGGTGATGGAAATGTACATAATAGGGATTCCGATTTAGAAAAGGTCCCGGAGCAGCAGCGCAAGAAACACTAGGCTGCCCACGATGAGTTCGGCTCGGTAGCGCGCGATAAACGATTTCATTGGGTGAAGTTCGGGAATTCCCGGAATCTGGGAGCAACAAAAAACCCCACCATCGCTGGCGGGGTTTGTGGGGCTCCTCCTGCTGGACTTGAACCAGCGACCCTCTGATTAACAGTCAGATGCTCTAACCAACTGAGCTAAGGAGGAATTTCCTATAAAAAGGGCTGCAATAATACGACGCGGCGGGCTACCACGCAAGGCTTGCCGACCGGTATCTTTGCCCGCAAAACCTAGAAAACATGAGTGTACTGGTAATTGGCACGGTTGCCTATGACGGACTGGAGACCCCGTTCGGGGTTCGCAAACGAATCCTCGGCGGATCTGCCACCTACATTGGTTTGAGCGCCAGCTACTTGACCAAACCTGTGCACCTGGTTTCGGTTGTCGGCGAAGATTTTGAGCAGGCCCACATCGACATGCTGAACCGCCACCACGTCCGCACTGAAGGGCTTGAAGTGATGGCCGGCCAGAAAACGTTTTTTTGGAAGGGCAAGTACCACCTCGACATGAACAGCCGCGATACGTTGGACACCCAACTGAACGTGCTCGAGCATTTTAACCCCAAGGTTCCCGAGTCCGCCAAGAACTGCGACGTGCTGATGCTCGGCAACTTGGTTCCGGCGATTCAGATGAGCGTGGTGGAACAGCTGCCGACTCGTCCGAAGCTCGTTGTGATGGACACGATGAATTTGTGGATCGAGAACACGCCCGAGGACCTGCGCAAAATGCTGACCAAGGTGGACGTGCTCACGGTGAACGACGAAGAGGCGCGCCAGCTCAGCGGCGAGCACAATTTGGTCAAGGCGGCCCGCGCCATACGCGCAATGGGCCCCAAAATTCTCATTTTGAAGAAGGGCGAGCACGGGGCGCTGCTGTTCGGCGCGAACGACGAGATCTTTTTTGCCCCGGCACTTCCGCTGGCCGACGTGGTGGACCCCACGGGCGCCGGCGACACGTTTGCGGGCGGCTTTGTCGGCTACCTCGACAGCGTGGGCGACTACAGCTTTGACAGCATGAAGCGCGGACTCATGTACGCCGCTACGATGGCGAGCTTTTGCGTGGAGGCCTTTGGCCCCGAGCGCATGATGGACTTGACCGACGAGGCCATTCGCGCCCGCCGTGCCGATTTTTCGCAGCTGATTCAGGTAGGCTAAACCGTGCGCGCCGACGTCTATTTGTGGGCGGTTCGGCTCTTCAAAACCCGCGCATTGGCCGCCGAGGCCCTGCGTGCGGGCCAAGTGAGCGTGGGCGGAACCGAGATCAAGGCCAGCCGCGACGTCAAGCCGGGAGAGGTATTGGTACTTCGCCGCACCGGATACCAGCAGCATTTTGAAGTCTTGGGCTTGCCGCGCACCCGCGTGGGCGCGGCGTTGGTAGTCAACCT
>JACCDS010060457.1_pt1 | contig 23513 bp, 17 predicted proteins | sample 7446441 | NCBI WGS metagenome assembly JACCDS01 (sample SAMN15323445, study PRJNA562643) | freshwater metagenome | isolation source: river surface water | place: USA:Blue River Watershed | collected 2017-08-17 | reverse complement strand
CACGACCTGAAGGCTACGCTGGGCGGCTACGTTCGCCCCGAAGACGTGCTGATGACGGTGGAGGACCCGAGCCACAGCCACCTCGAGCTCCACGTTTTTGGGCCCGACGTCGCCAAGCTGACGGTGGGCCAGCAGCTTACCTACCGCTTGGGTTCTGACGAGCAGGTTTATAGCGGCCGCATCATGCAGGTCAGCAAGGCCCAGGGCGCCGGCGGTTCGTACTTGGTCCATGCCCATCCTGAAGGGCCCCAGCCCGGGCTGCGCGCGGGGCAATTTGTTCGCGCTCAAATCGAAAGCAATCCCGAACAACTCGCTTCGCTGCCCGAAGAGGCGCTTGTGTTTTACAACGACCAAGCTTCGGTGCTTCGGGTCGAGGGCACAAAGATCACGCCTGTGGCGGTTGACGTGCGCTACCGCCAAAACGCGGCGATCGGCATCGCCAAGCTCGAGCCCGGCTCCTATGTGGTCAAGCACGCCCACCTGCTGCTGCCAGTCGGCGAAGCGGAGTAAATCTGCGAATTGAGGCGTCCTCGAGGCGGCGATTAAGCCCCGCGGCGACGTAGTTCCGCGTCCACGGCGACCACCTGGGCGCGGAGCGCGTCTTCGCTCCCGCTGTTGTCGAGAATAAAATCTTTGGGCGTCGTCAGGGCGCGCTTTTGGGCGTCGGGCCACTGGCGTGCGATGCGCTGGCGGACTTCCGATTCGGTCAGTCCGGAGCGCTGCATGACGCGCTGCACGCGCAGGTCGAGCGGGGCTTCCACCAGCACCACGGCGTCGCAGTTTTGGTAGGTTCCCGATTCAAAGAGAATGGCGGCTTCGCGCACCGCGTAGGGGGCGGACTGCTGGGCAAACCATGCCACAAAGTCGTCGTGCACCGCGGGGTGCACCAAGGCGTTGATGCGTTGGGTGCTTTCGTCGCTGGCGAAGGCTCGGGCGGCGAGTTCCTTGCGCTGCAGCACGCCGTCGAGGTAGATTCCGGGTCCGAATTCACGCTCAATCGCCTCGCGAAGCGGCGCGGAATCGGTCATGAGGCGCTTGGCGGCGTCGTCGGCGTAGTAGACGGGGATTCCGAGCTGTTCAAATTGAGCGGCGGCGGTGGATTTGCCGCTGCCGATGGATCCGGTGAGTCCGACGTGGAGCATGGTTTCGTGGGGGTTAGGCTGCGAAGGTAGGGATTGCCTTCGGCGTTCCCGTGGGGTTGGAACGGGATTGCCTTCGGCGTTCCCGTGGGGGTGGAACGGGATTGCCTTTGGCGGTCCCGTGGGGTGGGAACGGGATTGCCTTCGGCGTTCCCGCTGAAGGGGTTGCCCTGCGCAAACCTAAGCGCACGGCGTCGGCACGTTCCGTGTCGACGTCTTTTTGGATGCCGCACTCCTCGCTAAACACGAGGTTAGACTCGGTGCGCTGCATCCAAAAAAAAACCAGCCCGGGGGCTGGTTTCAGTGCGCTTGCTTAGCGCTGGCGGTGAGGGCGGGATTCGAACTCATGATTTATATTTTTGATATTCAATACTTTAAAAACATTCTGTGTCAGGGGTAACTCATTTTGGTACCTTTTACTTCCAACTCAAACCAACATCATCACCATAGATTGAGGTTCCGCCAACACATGACATTATTCTTTGCTCAACTAACTTTTATTACCAACGGCTTTTAGTGGCGTGCATGTCTACCTCTTATTCCTTTAGTATTGATTTGAATTAAATCAGAAGCCAATTTGATTTATTATTTTCTACAATTGAAATTATCAGTTCATTGATATGATTATAAATATCTATAATATAATGTATTACGAAAATTATTTCAGTATATTAATTTTGTACATTTGAGATAATCATCCAGACTTTTAAATATGTCTTCACTCGACTCCTATCCCAACGTCAAACTCATTACCCCCGAATTTGACAGTCAATTGACCGATCTAATTATTGAGTTAGAAAAGTTACGGGAGAGAAAGCACCTCATCAGCACCACCCACCCAGTGATGTTTCATCAGGTCAAGAAGATCTATCAATGGATGGAGACCTTGGGCTCTGCCCGCATAGAAGGCAACAGAACGACCCTCGCCGACTACATCGAAGACCAAATTACAAAAAACCAGAGCCACGGTGAAAAGTCGTTAGAACTAGCAAATCTAGAAAGAGCTTACGACTACATCGAGTCAACAATCCAAGAACGCCCTATCGACAAGGGTTTCATTTGCGAGTTACACCGCTTGGTTGTAGACGGGCTCACTCCTAATACATACGGTGGCGAGGGAGACATTAATCCCGGGACACTACGAGATCATCCCGTCAGCATTAAAGGTTCCCCTCATCGCCCGCCAGAATTAAATAGTGAAGTCATTCGGTGCATGGATGAACTTATTGCATTCATCAATCAAGATGCTCCACCAAAAAAGGATTTGCTTATTACCGCAATAGCCCACCATCGCTTTATGTGGATTCACCCATTTGGCAATGGAAATGGACGAGTTGGGCGACTTCTAACCTATGCCATGCTTATCCGCAAAGGATTCAGCGTAGAACGCATCATTAATCCTACAGCCGTGTTCTGCCTAGATCGAGATCAATACAACAACAATCTAACTCAAGCTGACACCGGGTCTACTGAAGGCCTATACACTTGGTGCGAATTTGTACTAACTGGACTCCATCGCGAATTAGTAAAAATTGACAAACTGCTCGAATTCTCCTTTTTTTCTAAGCGGATAGTCGAACCGGCACTGAGAATTTCAGTTGATCAGAAGTGGATCACGCAAGAAGAATATAAAATTCTTCACTTGACCATTGAAAAGGACCATCAATATATCAGCGCCGGCGATATCATGACCAAACTTGAAACAAATAAGCCGGTCTCTTACAAAATAAATCAACTCAAGGCAAAACAAATGTTGGATTCAATGCCCAGCATGCCGAGAAAGTACCACCTGAGATTTGATAACAACTACATTCTACGAGGTGTTATTCAGACTTTGAAAAATGAGGGCTACCTAACAGTCGAATAATAAATAGTTACAGTAATCATTTAAAATATTTAATTATAAATATTGGGCTCAAATTTGCCCATTAATTGTAACAGACATTTTCTACTATATAATGGGTAATATTCCATAGACTTGGCCCCTCGAAAAAATTCAGTTTTTGATTTACTTAAATTTACTTTATAATAATAAAGACCCAATTCATAATGAATTTCCGCAGAATATGGATATCGCCATTTCATTCGATCTAGTTCTTTCCATACTTCTGATTGACCACTTAAAAAATTACAAATTTTAATACGAGGATACACAAATACTGAAAACTCATGATTAGTTAAATTGAGTGAACTATAATAATTGATAGCAGCCTCATATTCGCCAATTGCCTCCAATGATTTTCCATAATATTCCATTGCATCGGACCAATGTTCCTTAGACCGAGTCTGAGGCTCAAGATACTTTATTGCATTATTTGGATTATCCAGCATGTAATGGCATACACCAAGTAAGATGTTGATTTGGCATTCTTCTTCATATGTTATCTCCTTATTGTTGTATGAATCTAATAACGCTACTGCATTCATATAATATCCATGCATCATAAGCGCACGAGCTCCTCTAATAATGGCATTAACATCTCCTCCACTCAATAACTGATTATATAGTTCATTGATGTATGTAGAGTCTGTTTTCAAATGATATGGAGGTATATTCAAATAGACTTCCAATAAATTTTTATCTGGAAACTGAGATTTATATCTTTTAACTTCCTTGATAATTCGAGTCACGTAAGGCATAGCGTCATCTGACCACACCACAACAAGAATTATATCCGATTCTTTAACTTTTGAATAAAATGATAATTTCTCTGACTCCGCAAATATCCAATTTTCAGATTCATTTAAAATATCCAAATGATCGTTTAAATTTGGCCCTATATTTCGAGAAGGGGGAAAATTTTCGCCAAGAAATTTTTCATTTTTAAAATCACCAAAACACAATGAGTATGCTTGTATAAGTGTAGCATTCGAATCATAGACCCTCAGTTGGTACAAACTGCCGAACTTATTATCTAATTCTAATTTATTTATTCCGTAACTCAATCTATGGTATCCCGCTGAATCTAGCATAAATGAGAAATCTGGGGCATTCTTTAATGTGAGTTTTTTTACCGCTTTATTGTTATCATTAACTGTTCCACTTCGGTTTAATGCGAGTATACCAAAACTATAGCAAGAAGGTAGGGCTAGACAAAGTACGCCTAACCCAACCATCAATAAACTCCGACCAATGAATGAACTACTGGAGTACAGCATTCAGCAATACAGTATATGCTTTCCCCCCCAAATAAGTCACTTTAAATCGTCCAGGCTTCAATGTAATTGATGATAGGCCCAAATTATCAACAGCTTGAGAATCCAATTCAAGCTCTTCAGTAATTGTGAAATAATCATCGAGAACAAAACTATTAATATAATCACTGCCAATACTTACCATCAGTTTTCTTTCAGCTGTTGTATCATCCTGAACCACCCCTAATTCTAAAATCCTATAACCTTCTTGAAGTTCCACTTCTGTTATTGAATCTGTTTGTCCTCCATTATTGACGGACAAACCGAAGCTTAAGCAAAGTGCCGGACAGGGGCCACAATCACCTGCGCCTTCACAATTTGGATTGCGCGTTCCTGTATTTAATAAAGTATAATCCTTCATACCCCAAAAGCTTCGAAAAAAATTACGAAATCCATTACGCCATCCTGGACCTTGGGCATAGGCCTCAGTGACAATTGATGTCATCAATTCTGTATCATAAATGGGCAAATCATCAGATGATATGCTCGCAGTGTCAGTCTGATTTTCGCAAGATGTGAGATAAATTGCAAAAAACAGAAAAAGTAATTTTGTTGATTTCATTTTAATAATTTTTTTCAAATATCTAGTATAAGAATTTCAAAATAAAAACCTAAATTAGGATTTACTATAAAAAGAAATCTCAAGTATGATAATTTCATTTTTAAAATTCACAAACCATTCTAAAAATAATTTAGTTAAAAATTCAAATATTTCCTAGTAATAAAAAAACTACAAATGCAAAGAATATTTTCTTATTTATTGTAAACATAACGAACAAATTGATAACTTCTCTTACTTTATCAAATAATCATCAATAATTATTAAAAGAATGTGGCAGCCAATTCAAGGGCATCAACATAGCAATTTTTTGATTTAGATCTAAATTAACTATAGACGAAAAGACATAAATTTGATGTACTGACCAAACCTAACGAGGATTGAATATTTACTCAAATAAGTTCTCGCCGACATTCCAGAAATTACTGGGCCCAGCCCATTGAGTCTTTCACCCAAAGAATTATATAGCAGGCCAGTATCGCAATTTATTCGGCCAGTAACGCTTATGTCTTAAAAGAACTTCACGAATTTTTTCGTTCTTTGGCGACACGTCGTGAATGCATCTCATCCTATGCTGCATAATCCATGTATATAAATCTGCGAGTTGTATCATCCTTGATTGATAAGATTCCTCAAATATTAAACTTGTGGCGAAGCAATTCAATCTCCTGCCGTAACTAGTCGGTGTTGAGTGAAATCGAAAACCTTCGAGATAATCCTTGTATTTAGAATCTAGATCCTTAGACTCTTTATCACAATACAATGTGACAATTGAAGAATTATCCATCATCAATTTTTCAATTTTTTCGCATAAAAAAATAAACGCCATAAGTTTAGCATCATTTCCGTGATATTTAGAACAATCAATTCTAATATGCACGAATTTAATAATATCTAAATCCAATAAATAACAAAGATCATCTAATATTTTCATTCTCTGTTCCAAGGTCATTTCTTTGAAATGTCCTTTGCCATTCATTAGCCAACTTGCATGATACTCATTATATCTATTTGGAAGAAAATTACCAAAGTGCTTTTGTGACAATTCATTCATGGTTTGTTCTAAACTACTTACAAAGGATGCTGGAACGCAAAATGCACCTAAATGGAAGTACTGAGAAAATTGACTGTTTTTTGACTCATCGAAATATGCAAAATACATAATTATCCACATGTATCTTTCACCGAGGCCGGAACAAGGATTGTGGAGGCTTTAATATCGAATTCCTGAGTTGAATTGTTGTGAGACCTGCACATTGGAATAATGTATGTACTTTTATCTGTAGAATTCGATTTCATTACATGCGCCCCAACTTCAGCCCTTGTTGCGCAACCGTATACACTACAAATTGGTTTTACTCTAGAATTACTAAAATTCAACCAATGTTGTATCCATGTTCCACAATTACACTGACGATCACTTGTTCCATTTTTATTAATAAATCTCATAACTGATGGCTTATTTTAAAGATTTAATTACACATAGCCAAATTTCATGATTGAGTATTGTAATTAGTGTCCTAATTTAGGAAATGCTCAATGCAGACATATTAAAATTGAATTGGGCTCACTTTGAATTGATCTCCATCCCGCATTTTAATTGGACGAATTAACATTGAATCTGAAGTCTTCTTTCGCTCAACAAGTAATATACTTGACGCTTTACGCTGCAGTTCAGATCCCAGATGTCCTCTTAACTTCATCCCATTCTCTAAAAAATGGATTACGCAGATAACTAGAACTGAATAAACCGAAGCTAACTGCATCAAGTCTTCTAATAGTTTGATTGCTGGTGTTTCCATGTTAACACTGTCAATCATGTCAGCTATACCATCGATAACAATAAGATGAATTCCGCCGTGTTTGTAATATAATTCCCTTAGAGTAAGTTCTATGTAGTGCCATCGTTCCTGTCGAGCGACCTCCACCAGACTGAATACATATACGTAATCAGGCACTATTGAAATGTTTACACTTTCCATGGCTTGCCTTACGTTATTGTACAATTGATATTTCGTTTGTTCCGTATCGAACAAAACACATGCTTTACCTTCAGTATTACTCTGTAAAAACAGGCCTTCGTTGTTGCTCATTCCAAGTATTGACCTGAAAATAAGAGATGTAGTAAACTTTGACTTACCGCTACCTTCAGCACCAGTAACACAAACAATATCTCCCGCCCTACCCAAAGAGAATTTGTCAATACCCAAAACAATTGGCGGGACTTCAAAAAAGTCTGTATCATCAAGCTTCAATTTCTTTATCGCTTTGGCATCCGATCTCCTAGAAGCCATTAGCGAATCGTAGATAAGTCTTTGAATGTCTTTCGACTTATTAAATCCTAGTTTCACAAAGTCCGTGAAGTCCTTTTGACCTTTCTGCCCTGAAAGAGGCAACTCTATTGGCAGTAAATCAAAATCACCAAATTGGTGAATCAACTTTGACAGGGCTGCCTTCCCCGCCTCATCTACATCATAAAGGACTCCGATGATCTTAAAGCGCACTTTGAGCTCATTTAATATGTCAAGAGGAATATTGGCGCTCTCACTATTGAAGCATATTGCATTGATACCCAATTGTGATAGGTTCATCACATCTTTTTCACCAGCCGCTATGACAACTAAATCCCCTGCGTAAGGCAATTGTAAAAATCCAAAAGAATAGATTCCAGGTGGATTCGTATACAAAAACCTAGTTTTTGAATTTGGCCTGTATACTTTATAAAACCCATTTCCAGGGTACCCAAAAGCTGGTTCTTTATGAGTTGAGAGAATTTGAAAGTCTCGTCCATTTTTAGAAACGCCATGAAATTCAACAATCGATACAACTCCAAATCGCTCTAAGGTATCACGACTTACGCCTTCGCCATTCCAATAATCAATTTCTTGTGGATTTAATTCTCTAATAACAACATTCGAACTCAATAGCATGTCACTTTTACTAATCTCACTAGTTTTAGCTAATGGAATCATTGAAAATGATTTATTCATTATTACTTCGTTCTCGATAATTGAGAGAATTTCCTTAAAATCATCCGACTCACAACTCAAATTGAATAGTTTACCTACAAAAAAGAAACAATCACCATGAAAATCAGCTTGTCCAAAGTCTTTTATATAGTACCTGTTTCGCTTTTCATCTAAATACACATAACAGGAAGGATTTTTATCTAGGTACAATGGATTAAGAAATCTTCTACCTGGCCCTTTAAATTGCTCATTTAAAAAGTAGGCAAAGACAAGCAATCCCCGATTCGTACACTCTAGTATCTCTTCAACCTTATTCATCACTTCGAGTCTGAATCATTATTCATTAGGAACGCATCAAGATCTTCTCTTCGGAATCGTTTTCGCCCTTTAGAATTGACTGGACGTAGATCACCCCGCCTCAATAATCTATAAAACGTTGACTTTGAAACTCTCAAGTAGACCATGGTCTCATCCACTGTTAACAAAGGATTCATTTTCAAACGCTCTGTTTCTCGATTTGCCCTTTTTACCAACAGGTCTAGCTTCTTATCGATTGAATCTAGCTTCATTGTTAGATTGGGGTCAAGTTGTACTTGTATCATAATGCACCATTTTAATTTGGCACAAGAGTATTATGAGCCAAAACGACGCTTCCTAGTACACGCCTAGTACTAGTTCTATTTATTCATCCACTCTTCAAATGAATCATTCAATTTTAAAATGAAGTCAGACGTCGAAGCCTTTCTTTGCTTTATGTTACTTATCGAACTATCAATATCCGCGATTCTTAAATCAAATATTTCAAGCACTCTCGTTATTAACTTCTTACGATTAAGTTTCGTTTTGGTGGTAGAAATTACGCCCATATGAATCAAAGCAACCATCAACTCGAGTAGATTCGCATTATCAGAATTCCAAATGAATTCTAGGTTGTTGTTTTGAGGTGATGAATTCAATTCATTAAGTACAGAATTGGGTGAATCAAGAATGTCATTTGAGTACGTTCTATCCTTGTCGACATAAGCTATACGCTTTTCCAAAATCAAAAGCATCCTACGAAGTGTACTTACTTGAATTTTTAAAAAGTCAATAGTTTTTTTTTGCGTCTTCAGTATTGAACTCAATTTCAGGCTCGTCCAACACACAGAATCTTAGTAGCTTAGTGCCACACGAGTCAAAATGACGAGCTACTCGAAAATCCAATAATTCAATTTGCAGTTCAAGTAATGCTCTCATGGCACACTCCTGCTTAAGCATGGCAGCCAAAGCAGCCTTGAAGTCGAATACCAGCTTATCCATTGAATTCAAATAAGATCCAATGTCATGGTAGCCATTGAAGTACAAACGATATGGCCTTACAGGGTCAAACAAGTCAAACCTCGAGGTTTCATTAGTGATTTTAATAGTAGCAGGGCTCAATACGGCCTTGATCTGATCAATTATTTGGTTCTCCATGGATGTAGGGTTGAAATTTGGATTCTAGCATATCCGTTCGTTCAAGCGATACACTTGTTTCATACTCGCCATGAATTATTATAATAATTCATGGCGAGTATGAACCGAAGTGTAACCTGCGGAGATAAAATGAAATCCGAAGCTGATTTACAGTACTTTACGTTGAACTAATGCCATCTTGCGTAGTTCCATACTATTCAATACCCTAGCAATCCTAAAGTTGGACTTCAATTCAAATAACTTTGACGTACCATCGCGATGGGATTTTGTTTAATCCCAAATTTTATTTAAATGTCAGAATTCATTTCTTCAACTGAGGCTAGCACTATGGTTAACGCCTATCGTGAAACGATTGGTGCGAACGATACAATTGCTTTTGATCTTGAAGCTTCACCCGTCCAAGAACTTCTCGCTACACCTGAAGCGAAAGGATTACGTGCGTATCTCTGTCTCGACGAAACCGGAAAGATTGACCTATTGCTTACTAGCATCAAATCTGATGGTTTTGAAACAGTCGACTCTCTCACGTTGGACCGTCACCACAAACGGAAAAGCGACGACACTAAACTATTCTACTAATGGAATGGTATTGGGCGGCATCTTACATTACTGACATAGCAACAATCGTAGCTATCAGTAAGGCCTACCAATACAGAACTCTTGTAGACAGCCGCATCAATAGCAATATTGTTGCGGCTGCTTTTTTCATTAGTGCAGCTGATATTATTGGGGCGATGTTGAGTGAATACTATTTGGATTATCTGTACCGACTGATAGAAATATTCTTCCCGATCCTAATTTTACTTGGACTGATTAAATCAATAAGATATAAAATTATTATACTCCTGATATCGTTTATAGTTTTCTTGAATCACACGAATATTGGTCTTCGTCTCACATTTTCAAATTTGATAAATTTCGTTAATTTAATTACCATATCATTCAATCTTTTAAGGAATAATAAAATACTAAATACAGAAAGCTTAATTGATATTTCAATTCTATTTGTTTTAAACGCCGAAGTAATATCAAATTTTTATTGGTCTGGATTGCTTAATTCAAGTATGCCATGGCATTATATTTCAATATGTCTGATAATACCATACATTTTATTTCAATGGTTGATTATCTATCAAATATTAAAAGTTAAAAATGCGTCCTGAAATATTTGTCTATATTTTCACATCCATCGTAACGAGCGTTGCATGTACTATGGTGTTCATTTCTTTCATGAGAACTCGCGACACGTATAAGAAAAGACACATTAGACTCTTAGAAAATTATGAATTGAGTCGACGGCAACTATCACGGGAAATTCACGACACCGTAGGTTCTTATGTCACGCCTCTTAAGATTGCACTTGCAAATGGGGAGCTTATTAGTGTAGATGATCGCCTAAGTTTCTGGGAAAAGAAATTGAATGACTTTGAACGTGTTTTCATTGATGTGAATCAAAGCCTTTACCCAATTGAATTGCAAATAGGCAACATTAAAGAAGCTATTGAGGCACTATGCTATAACCTTTCAACAAAAGAATGTACGGTTACCACTGGTGGTATTGCACTTGAGGAAATAAAAGAAAAGCCTGGAATTCAACTTTTTAGAATTATCCAAGAGACAATAGTAAACATATTAAAACACACCAACTCAACAATCATATGCGTTTCCATATGGGAATATGAGCAATCAATGGTTGCAGCAGTATCATTTAATGGCGACAATACACCAAGATCAAAACTAAACGGGCTTCTAAGTGGCCGAGGTCAATTTATCATCAAGGAACGCATGAAGGCAATTGATGCTAAACTTTCTAGTGTATCCGAAGATGGTTTGCATGCGATTCGCTATAAGTTCCCCCTATCAGTAATTCGGTAGCATAATACTTTTACACACTATGAAAGTAATAATCTGCGAAGATTTACCCGATTCATCGGATATGGTAGCAATTGCAGTGAAGGATGTTTTTCCACAAGCAGAGGTGATTTCGTTTACCAACGCCATTAGTGCTGTCACGATTGTTTCCAAACCAGATGAGAACATCGACTTAGTTATTACCGATCTTGACTTTGATGGTTCGAAACTCTTTGATGTTGTGCAGACATGTGCAATGTTTAAAGTGCCGTGTATCATCTATAGCGCGTTCTACAATAAAGCATTCGTCCACAAGGCAAAGGAAATTGGAATTACCGCTTATGTTTCCAAATCATCCGGTAGATCTCATCTAACGGAAGTCCTCAAAAGTTATTTATCTCACAGAAACTACATTTCGCACGAAGTCACCAACCTATTCAGTAGGTCAAATGAGATTGAGTTGCCTTTTCCCGACATCGACGAAAAAGAAAGGGTTATTTTAAATCATATCATGCAAGGCAAATCAGGGATTGAGGTAGCTAAGCTTATGAATCTGACTACAAGCACCATACATTCATACGTCCGAAACGCTACCGCACGGAATAACTGCACAAAGTCTACACTCATAGCCAGGATGTTAGCATGGGAGAAGTTCAAGTCCTTGTAATCGAATCCTGAATTAGGACTGCATTTTTAATTTTCCAAAGTCAAACTTTCGCTTGAACAATCGGAATACTCGATTTAATCAGGCACAGTGTGGATAACTTGAACCAAATCCGCCAGACCGCGGAGAACCTCTCAAAAATGTTCCAAATTTTTGTAGAGCTAACAAGACATTATGACCCAAAAGAGCTGAGAGATCAGGGAATTGATATCAAAATACCACTTCGCCTGACTATAGATCCACACTTTGGAGGTAGAAGCGTAAATAAATCTGTTGGACCGGATTATCGCAATTATTATATTCATTTAGAGCAGCAAGTAAAGCTAATTCAATTTGTATTCGACTACTACGACCTACCAACCTATCACTTAACAATATGGCGTAAACTAATTGTCCAATTACAAGCGGAACAGATTTCAGTTCTATTAGAAAGTAAATGGCACTATTCAGGACAATTGCGACAGCAGTTATCCCAAGTTTTAGCAGACAATGCGGTTCTTGGAATCTCAGAGGATTTAGTCAAGGCAGCCCAAGAGACCTTTGACAAATTGGATAACCCATGGCACAAAAAGCCAATCGGCGTGCGCGACCAAAAGAGAGTATTTGAATTGCTCAACGCTGTAATGAATTCATATCTAACTTGATAATCAGCACATCCTAATCTAGGGTTTTAATACTCGAGTTATAATTCCAATATCGCAAGTTCAACCGCATGCGATATGTCTATATCTAATATAAAGGTCGTTTCTAAGAAAGATGGCCGGCAAACTTGTCCTCGATGGCTGGGCTATCTAGCCATGTTCATGTCCATATTATCTGCTCATGGACAATCTACAGCACCTGGAGGAGTATTTGGTGCTTCGGCCTGGGCGCGATTTGGCGACTCAAGCGATTTCATCGGCAACTACAGAAGCATCAATCTTCTAAAGCTCAAGAGTCAAGCTGATACGAGCATCCCTCCGATGCAAGGAGCCACAACGGTCTTCCTGGTGCTAAAGCCCAACTTTACGGTAGCCACGGGCGCTCAGTTCTTTGAGCTTGGCGACATTGTGCTGTACGACAATCAGTTGACTCATGGGTCTAGCAACACCATGTTGGACTTTAGCGACCAGCAGCCTAAGATTATTACGCTGACTATGCAGCGATCTCCTAGGGTTAAGACGAATCAAGCGCCGAGTTTTCAGCTTGTCGATAGCAGCTTGTTCTCGGTAGCGGAACTCATATACTATCCCTTGCTTCGTGACCGCGAAGACGTCAAGCGGGTAAACTCCTACTTGGCCTTAAAGTACTCTGTGCCCATTACGGCGGTCACCGATCCCAATTGGCGGGATTACTGGACCCAGGACCAAGGCAGGTACTGGGATTTCAACATTGATAAAGTATACGACCTGCGGGTAATGGGCGTGGGCGAGTCCCAGGATGAAGACTTTTACCAGACCCAGACGCAGTCGTCGAGCTCGGGCTTTATTCGATGGAGCCTGGACAGCATCAAGGGCCAAGGAGTCATGCCCAAGATCAATGTGGGTGAAGACGCCTTTTTGGTATTTAGCGAGCGCGTTCCGGCATCGATGGCCATTCAGTATCCGTGCGTGCGCAACGGCAGCAATCCGCTTGGCAACTGGAAGCTCAAACCCCAGCAATGGAAGAGCAAGGCAAGCCACTTGTTGGTAAGCCTCGAGATGCCCAGTAAGGGTGGCGTCGTGGATTCCGTGTTCATGACTGACGGGGCGAGCTACACCTTCATTCCGGTGGTATCTCAGGCAGCCGGAACCGTGACCTACCGCATACCCCTGGCGCCGCTTTCTGATGGAATGCACTACTTCTTTACCGATACGCGAGGCAATCCGTGCAGCGGAATCAGCATCGGCACCGCACCCAACCAGTTGACCGTGGACAATAGCGGATTGGCCGGCGGACTGCGTCTGAAGAGCATGGATTACACCACCGGGCTCATCGTAGAGGAGCCCCTGGCCAATGGACGCTCCACGCGCCCCATTGGTTCGGGACAGCACCAAGTGTGGGTTTTGGACGATCAAGGGCGCACCGTGGTAGAGCAGATTATTAAAGGCACGGGTACTACTGGCCAGGCCGCTGCATCGACCCCGCTTGTCTTGCTTGCGCCCAACCCCATTGCGGTGGGCCAGTCCGCCACCCTGCGAATCGAGGACTTGCCCGACCACCGCCCGGTTACCGTAAACCTAACGGATGCTTTGGGGCGCCTTGTGAGCACCCATACGCTAGCGTACCGAAGCGGAATGTCCCTTGAACTGTCAGGGCCAACACCTGGAATGTACACCGTGACCGTGTACCAAGGATCGCGCAGCTTCAGTCAAAAACTTCTGGTCGTAGGCCAGTAACCCACCAACCCCACCAATAAACCTGTTCTCCATGAATCGTTTCTATGCTGTTACTGACCGCATTGCGGCCTTTTCGCTCATGGCGTTTCTCGCCATCCCCGATCTTTTGGCCACAACCAAGGTCCTCGCCACCCAACCCTGGGAGTCCTCTGCGGACGTTCCTCGGCCATGGGCAGCGGCTCCAGCTTCAGGCAACAGCAAGAGCGTTTCAATGAACGCATCCGCCGCACCCGCGGCGGCCACATTGACCTTTGATGAAGCGCATTCCGCGTTCCTCAATAGTCACCCAAGCGACGCCCTAAACAAACCCAACGACGACGTCTACCGGTTTGACTTGTCTTCAGACCCAACCCAAAATGTTGCGGTGCGCTTTAGTGCTCAGGGCGGAACATTGGGCATTACCGTCAACGGTGAGCACTACCTGCCGGTCGCAGGTCAGGAGGTCGTGATCGCCAAAGAACTTCTGCGGGAGGGCACCAATACGTTGCTTTTCTCGGCCACCAGCAGCCTACCGACCTCGGTGAACCGTGTGGAAGTGCGGCCCAGCAACAAGGCGGCGAGCCGGGAACTGGTCCTGAGCAGTGCATCGAGTGCCGACTTCTCGGTGTTGGAGGTGAATGCAGGATTGGCCTTTGCGCTTGACCGCGGACAAACGGCCGCCATACCGGTGAGTTTGACCAACGTTACCCGCGGCGCCACGGCCTACCGCAGCCTTGACCGCAACGAATTCGTTCGGGTGCGAATTGGCGTGAACCGCACTTTGGGGGTGAGCAAGCTACGCGAGGCACGCGTCATGTACTTTGACTACCCGAGCCGGAGCTGGAAGGAAGCTCGCGTGCATGCGGTGGACCATGCGGCATTTTCGTTGGAAGCTGAAGTTCCTGGCGGAACGGATTACTTTGCCGCGCTTATCAAATCGCCCGAGATGCCCGAGGCGGCAGCCTTTATGCCGACGGCCATTTCAGACCTTGAGCCCAAGAGTCCGGCCGAAGGCATCACGTTGATCCAACCTCCGACCGCCAACCAGCAGGGAGACGCCAACATCTCCTACCCATTGAGCATTCCCGCGGGCCGTCAAGGGATGACGCCGCAACTTGCGCTGAACTACTCGTCGTCGGGCGGCGAGAGTTGGTGCGGATACGGATGGAGCATCCCGGTGCAGAGCATCAGCGTCGATACCCGATGGGGTGTGCCGACGTTTGACGCCACCCTTCAGAGTGAGGTTTATGTGTTAAATGGCGAGTCGCTCCACGGGACCGATGGAGAAAAGGCAAATCGACCAAAAGTCGATGGAAATACGGTAACCTATGCGCCCCGACGCTCGGGTACCCAACAGTTTTTCACTAGAATGCAGTCAGCATATGTGAAAATTGAGCGCATAGGCAGTGGCCCGAATAACTATGTCTGGGTGGTTACCGACGCAGATCAGAACAAGCAGTACTATGGCACTTTAGACGGATCCAATGTTCATTCCGGGAGCTGCCTTTCATCCAGCACTGGGAACATTGCCCAGTGGTACCTGACCAAAAGCATTGATAAATGGGGCAACACCATTTTATACACGTACAGCAAGCCACAGGGTCCAACAACAGGCCCAACTCAAGGAGGGCAATCAATCTATCTGTCAACGATAAATTATACCGGACACAATCAAGATCCTGGAAAGTACTCAGTCCATTTTGAAACCGCTACAGCTTCTCGAATTGACACCCGCTATAATTTAAATTACGGATTTAAGGTATTAGACAATAGAAGCTTAAGTCGAATTGTAGTTAAATACAACGGCAACGAAGTAAAGTCATTTAAGCTCCACCAAAGTCAAGCGGCATTTTTCAAGACCAAACTGGATAGCATTAGTGAAATGCGCGGAAATGAAGTGTTTTACACCCATAAAATGGAATACTTCCCGGAGCCAGTTGAAAAATATTCCGCAGGTTCTAAAGTCTCTTTGAGTAAGTACAATGTGAATTTTGGAACGGCGAACAACATCCTTCAAGAAAACATTGGAAGCAGTTTAGTACGGGGTGTTTTGCCGAGTCCAATTTTTACAACTGCGTCAACTGGTTTGTCTGTGGGGGGTACAATTGGTGTTGGTCTTTCACCTGCACCATTGCCAAAAGACTACTTTGACCGCGCAAGTACTGTAAGTGGTACAATTGGTTATTCTGAGTCAAATAGTCTTGAATTATCTCAATTCATCGACGTGAATGGCGATGGTATTGTTGATTACCTTTTCTACACTGTACTTGGCAAGGCTAAGTACCGACCAGGTAAAATTATTGATGGCCAGATTGCTTTTGATCAAGCTCCACTGGATGTCAACTTGGATGGAATATTTCCAAGCACAAAAAGCAACGCCCTCAATTACGGACTAGATTATGTGGGTAAACGGAATAAAATCAATGACAAAGAAAAAATGTATGTGGGTGTTCAGTTGTCCAGCTCAAGCTCAGAGACCGAATCGCAGTTTTTGGATTTTAACTCTGACGGTATAATTGACATAACGGAAATTATTGGAGATCAAAGCATAATATCCTTTGGGGTTAAAGATGAACTTGGAAACATTACATTCAAGCCAAGTAGTGCCGAGACACTTAACAAAGTGGTAAAGGATAAATCCGTATCAAATCCATCTAGTGGAAGTCCTACCAAGGAAGTACAAATAGTACGATTCTGGGAAGCGCCCGTGAATGGCACAGTTTCTATAACTGGTATGGCATATGTAAATAACATCAATGGCGTTCCGCTTAATGGTGTAATGGCACTGGCTATTCAAAAAAATGGAACCATTATACCAGTTTCGGGATCAAATTGGACTAGCGTGCAGGCAGGTGCCGCAAAATCAATAGCAATTCCATCCCTGGTAGTTAAAAAAGGTGACCTGATTATGTTTAGAGTCAATCCTGAGCAAGACGGTCAAGAAGATTTCTTAAGCTGGAATCCTCAAATTCAATACACTGGCGCTGTTACATTAGTCGATGGAAGCGGGAACGACTACGGCAATTCAAATTATGATAATGCATTCTTAATTGAAGGTTCAGAGGCCATTTCCCTCAACCCAACCGACACTATAAAGGTTACTTTAAATAGAAACGTTCCGACCATCGGCGTGCCGCTACACTATACAATCAGAATTGAAGAATACAACGTAGATGGAGACTTGATCGCGACAAAGGATTACAAGAACTCGATTATAAATGGCCAAAATACCAATGTATTCAACTACAATGGCATTACAGCACAATTTATTGGCGCATACAGTCCGTTGTCTAGCTCAAATGGAGCAAAAAGTGTAACAATGTCCTTCTTAATTAATGCATCATCAAATATTCATTGGCCGAGCGCCACTTGGAGACCTGTTGTCGAGGTGAAGTCCGGTTGCAATGCGCCAAATGTGTTTTATCCTAATGTTAATTATAGTATATTCAATAAGTTACAAAAGAATGACGGTGTTACATTGCTGCCAGCGCTTAGCAGCAGCATTAATTATGAACTGTTCCCTGAATTCACCTTAAATAATTGGCCTAGCCTAAATTCTAATCACATAGTCTATTTAGTTGTAAAAAGAAACAATGCCACGGTCGCACAAAAAGCCCTCGAATTTAATGGAAGTGGATTTACGACTAAAGAAATTTTGGGTGACGGCAAGTTAAGTACAACAATATCCAACGTGAACTTTAATGGTTCTGCGGCTTCCTTTGCTGGTGGAGGTACGAATAACTACTCTTTTGAATTTAACATTGAAGATGGTCCTGAATCAGAGTTATTAGCTAACTGGCTTACACAAAATCTCACCGCCCTTAAGATTAAGTCATCGACCAGCACAGTGAGCACCTTTACTGGAGGGAACATGAAATATCATGTCTACTATTCCAAATGGGATGAAGCTACCCGGCCCTTTCTACACTGGGGTCAATTTGGTTGGAGTCCAATAGATGGAAATGAGTACGCCTCGATTCCAATTTCTGCCCTAAAGAGTAAAGTGCATGATTTTGATAATGTAGACTATAGTACCGCAGGTCCGGACTCCGCTTCCTTTGTAAATAACGGCCAGAGCAATAACCCGTCAACATGGGAGTTCTTCACTTTAAGTGCCACACGGGGTGAATCATGCCAAGGCTGCCGAAGCTACACAAAAACCATTCTGAACACTGAAGAGCTAAGAGACCGTTGGTCTTATTTCGGTTCACATATCGCTGCTTATAAAAATAGCCACGTTGCTCCCGGTTTTTTTGGTGAACGTGAGCGAACAAACTCCAATAAAACGATAGTTCTTAACCCATATAGTGCCTATGGTGTTAGCAATGTCACCGTTTCAAATTCAATTAGCACGCAATTTTCGGCAATTGAATCTAGGGTTGGAATTACCGCGAGTCTACCAAGTAAAGTTGCCTTCTTTACGTCAACAAAGTCTAGTTTGATGGACTTGAATGGCGATCAATATCCAGATATCATTACTTCAACAAGTACAGTAGACGCTCAATTAACGAGCCCGTCTGGTGGGCACAAAGCTGTGAATAATTTTTCTAGCTCAGGTCGGTTATTCAAATCACTAGACGCATCCGCTTCAATAAATATTAATGGCTATTTCACCAACGAAAAGCCAAAATGGTTAAAAAAAGTCGCGCTCATCAATCCACCGACAATTGCGTCTAACTGGACAGTTGAATCATTAGTCGATCTCAACGGCGACGGGTTAGTAGACCGTATTGACAAAGATAACAGCGGCTTAAATTTCGAACTAAACAACGGATCAGGGTTTGATGCCGCAATCACCCTACCACAGCCTATAGGCTTCAGTGACAATTTCATTCAAAATGAGAATACAACGCTTTCAATAAATAAATCTTTTGGGCCAAACGAGTTAACTGACCTCAAATCATACGTGATTAATAAAGACAAAGACACTGTACGTATCGCTAGGAGTGCAGAGATTGGCATGGGTGTGAATGCGAGTTTCACGCGCAATCAACGAATTAATATCGATCTAAATGGGGACGGTTTAACAGATGTGATTGATGTGACCTATGATTCGAATGATGATCCGCAAAGTACCTATGTATTAATGAATACGGGAACGTCGTTCGCACCAGCTCAAAGCTCCTTAGGCTCAGTGTCAATAAAGGGCGGCCAATCAACCACTTTAGGCATGTCGATAAACGCAACTGGCACGTATTCGTGGTACTTCCCTTTGCCCTCAACAAAACTATTAAAATTATCTGGCTCGTTGAGATTAGGGGCTACTTACAGCATCAGTCAAATTAAAAATAGTCTTAGGGATATGAATGGTGACGGCCTTGTCGACTATGTTGTCAATTCAGGCTATAATGAAATTGAAGTATTCTATAATCAAACTGGCTTAACCAACAAATTAAAAAAGGTAATCAACCCATTAGGAGGTTCATTTGAGCTGGAATATGAACGAATTGGCAATAAGTCCGGATTATTTGCTCCAACTATTTCCACCACTGATAGCCTTCAAAATATGGTTTGGGACATGCCCTCATCCAAATGGGTATTGCAAAAACTCAAAATAAATGATGGGGTAAATCTCGCTGTGGGTACTTCAGATCTTGATGGTGATGACAGTCAAGTGCGCTATTTTAAATACGATGGTGGAATACACTCACGTCGCGAACGTGAGTTTCTTGGGTTTACTAGGGTACAAACGATAGAAGAAAATCAGAATCCAACTGGAGTGGCATCGTACCCCAAGCGGTTCTTGTCGACAGTTGTAGAATACCTGAGACCCAAAAGTGCCAACGCCCAAGATTTGCTGGCATTAAACGCTAAGAAAGGATTAATCGCTGCAGAATACAGTCTATTTCATCGCGTTGAACTAGTTCAAAAAAGGCGGCTTATTAATAATAATGAACCAGACTATTACTATGTTGAGGTGCCTTATGACACCCTCTTGGGAGTTAGCTACAACAAGTATGAATTCCGAGTAGTAGAAACAAAAAGCACCAGCACATCCAGAGGTAGAGTCATTTCAACCAACAATGTTTGGCAGAAACTTGATTTTGATAAAGACATCGATGCAACTACTGTCTTTCCAGCTTTAACAGAGACCAAATCAATGACTTGGCCGATCAAACAAGATCGCAGCAATTATCATGAACAAACTTTTCAACTGGACTACGACCAGTATTTTAATCTCACGCGTTATCAAGATTTAGGGACATCATCGCCTACATCGCCAACACTTGTAGCACTCGACACGTTGGTCACTCAAGTGTATTTGTATAAATATCAGGTCAATGAGTGCGAAGATCAAGGGGTAACGTTGGTAACCCTAAATAATCAAAGTAGTATCCTAGTCGTACCGTGCAAAGAGGATCCTAGCTACAGTACGGATACAATATGGTTAGCCACTGGAGCTAATGATTGCATTGGCGATCCATATGGAGTAACCTATTGCGATGGGCCAATCTTGAGCACGCACCGCAAGCTAGAGAATGTCGTTAGTTATGTCTGGGGATATCAGACTAACACCACATACAGCGGCGAGCGAATTGCAATCATGGAGTATTATGATCCAGTTAATGCGGCAGGTCGCACAGCACAACTTTTAAAGCACTCTGTGTATTTGGGCTCAACGACGCCCGCAAATCTTAAGCGGCAAACAGAGGTTACTGGGCTCTACTTGGGGAATTCCATTTCAAAGTTCAAGACAAAACTTGATGCGAGCTCATGGGCCGAGCAAGAATTGACGTATGATTCAAAAGGAAATGTGGTCCAATTAATTGGCCCCGCGAATCTCAATGGCCAGAGAGCTCAATACAACTACTCCTACGATTTGGATAACCACCAATTCGTCACCGCTGTTTCAAATCACTTTAATGAGAGCTCATGTTACACCTATGACTTGAGTAGAGGCCTATTGCTTCGGACCGTAGATATAAATGGTCATGCCACTCAACTAGAGTACGACCAATTTGGCCGGATTAAGAACGTCTGGGCACCTAAAGAGTTAAGAAGCTCGCAGAGTGGCCCAACCATTTCCTACACGTATTTATTGAAAGATCGCGTCGCCATAACGAACCATAACGTTGGCAACTTAGGAAACTACAATGTTGCGCTCACACAAGACCCATTACAATGTCAAATTGCCAGTTTAGGGTCAAGAGACAGCATTACCAATGGAGTGCGAACTGCAACATTCGTCGACGGACTGGGAAAAGCCGTACAAGTAAAAACCCAAAAGTCACTTGCCATTGGGGCGGTAAACAGCAAAGCCACTGTGGTCTCTGGAATCAATAAAACTGACAAGTTCGGTCAAGTCGTGCTTACCCGATCTGATTTTATTGATAACTCCACTCCATTTAGAGCTTTGTCAGTTTCAGCATCACCAGAACTGCAAAAGGATTTTGTCTACGATTACCAGCATAGATTAGTTAGTTCATTGAATTGGACTCCGTCTACCAGTAGTGCATCTATTCTAGGTGTTTGGGTGCCTACGTCCACGACGTTCAGTTGGAGTAACGGCTTATTCGGTACAACCCAAGAAATTCTTTCAAGTGCCGACAACGGCTCTACCCCGAATTCTAAAACTGCAGAGTTCATTGATTCGTACGGTCGTAAAACCAAAAGCATCCAATATTTGGGAACTACGGCGCTAACTACCATGTTTACGTACAACGGGTTAAACGAGCTCCTCGAGGTAAATAATCCCAAAGGACTTAGCACTTACTACTCGTATGACCTCGCCGGACGTCAATTAGAGGAAGTTCATCCCGACCGGGGCACCACAACTATGGAATACGATCCATCGGGTAATGTTATCGAAGTACATAATGAAGCCACGAATCAAACAGGAGTCGGTGGCATTTCAATGAATTACCACTTTGGTCGACTTATTTCGAAATCGATGCCCAGTGTGCCTGGTGCGGACATTTATAATGTCGCGTTCACCTACGGATTTAAAAATGACGGTAACAATGGCGCAGGCAGAATTACTCGTGTCGCACAGGGTATTGATTTCAAAGATGATTGGCTTAAGTACGATGAACTCGGTAATGTTTATCAAGAAAAGAAGGATATAGATGTTCCAAACGTTGGATTAAGATCGTACACCACAAAGTTTCACTATGATTCCTTTGGTCGGATTCTGCGGACCATTTATCCTGACAACGATCAAGTTGACTATCAGTATACCAACTTGGGTGAGCTCTATTCAATTACTTCGTACGTCCCTGCTATTGGTACACAGAGCATTATTTCTAAAGTTCTTTATGACGGATATGGAAATATTGCCAGCATTACACATGGAAATTCGGCGGTAACAAATTACAGCTACACACCCCGCACACGGTCTCTTAGTTCTTCTATTGTAACAGGTAAAAACTCTAACGGGGTGACTTCAACCCTCATTCAGCGCGAGTACCTGTACAACAATAAAGGCATGATTTCGAATATGAATCGAACATTTGACGCAAGTATGATGCTTGGGGGTGAATCGACTCAAGCATTTAACTATTCCTATGATGCGTTGAATCGATTAAGCTCGGCAAATTCCACGATTATTGGTTCACCAGCATATAGCAACAGTTTATCATATGATCCAGTGGGCGGCATTTTATCAAAGCAGTCTAGTGTTTTAGGAAGTCAAACTTTTGCACCGAATGCGGGCGAGATGACTTACAACCTTGACTATACCTACAAACCTAATACGCATCAACTTGCTACGGTGTCCGATGCTGTTAGTGGTGATGAAATGGTCTACACCTACAACTCCTCAGGTAGTATTTCACAAATCGCAACCACAATTAGCAATGGAAAAACCGAGTACAGTGTAGAAGAGAACTTCCTTTGGAATTTTGAACAGTGGTTAATCGCAGTCCAAAACCCACAGGGGATACATGTTTACATCTACGACCATAATGGTGAGCGGATCATGAAATCAAGCCTCACTACCACTCAAGTTCAGATTAACGATGAAGTAGTGCAAGACCTCGCATTCTACGATCCCTTTACCGTCTATGTGAATCCATACTACGTAATTACATCATTCACCAATGGCGACAAGGTCAGTAAGCACTACTACATGGGTACGCAGCGCGTCGCTACGGATTTAGGTGTAACTTATACTACTCAATCTTCAAGCAGTGAATCAACCGCGAGCAATTCATCTGAAAACACGATGACCTCTTCACGTACATCTGAAGGATCAGGTAGCATAGAGAACACGCTTGCGATTAACATAATGAATATTATAGGCCGCCCCACCTCAGACACGCTTAAGTCACTGCAATACAGCACAATGACTCTTGAGCAGGCGTATCCAGATGGTGGCGGTGCTTTAGGTGAAGAAATGCCCCAAAT
>JACCDS010767280.1_pt1 | contig 23517 bp, 26 predicted proteins | sample 7446441 | NCBI WGS metagenome assembly JACCDS01 (sample SAMN15323445, study PRJNA562643) | freshwater metagenome | isolation source: river surface water | place: USA:Blue River Watershed | collected 2017-08-17 | reverse complement strand
GTTGCTTGAACTGCATCCAATCCTTTTTGAATACTTTACCCTCCATGAGTGGATTATTGAAGTACTCACGCTGCGACATGCGATACCCCATTTTGGTAATCATGTAAACGCACTCAAAAAGAGAAAAGCGTTCCTTCCATGTTGGGCGATACCCATCATTGGCGTAGCGGACACATTCTTGCAATATTTTAAGGTCCTGATCGGAGGTTAGGTCTTTCCGCTCGTTGAGTAGCTTTTTCTCACGCTCTTTTAACTGCTTTCGAATTGAGGCGATGTAAGTTGGGTCGGGCTTTTCTTTGGTAAGAATGTCTACCTGCTCGGTGTGATCGGCTTGCTTTGAAGCTCGCTCGACAATACAATCCTTACCAATGCGGTTGCCCACAACAATAAACCGTTTTCGCCCCTGAATAGAGAAGCAGCCATACAAGGCACCAGTAACCCATTCCCAAAGCTCGTCGAGTCGCTTAGGATTACGGCACACCTCTTCGGTGTCAATATCATCGACAATGATAATATCGGGACGAGCCTCTTGGTTACGAGTACCACGAGGTGACTGGCCAGCACCAAGCGCACGGAATGAGCTACCGTTAAGCGTGACAAATTTGTTGGCTTCCCAGTTACCCGGATTAACCTGCTTATTAAAATCGTTGATTAAACGCTGGTTGGATTCGAACTCTAACTTTATCGGTGTTAGCAGATCGATGGCGTTGGTTTCGTTGTGTGAAACGAGAATGAGGTTACGGGCTTGCTCACAGGCCCATAGGTATAATACGGAAACCACATCGGTGACTACAGACTTGGCGTGATCACGTGACCACTTGTTTACGATATAGGCACGTTCTGACTTGAGTGCTTTGAAGTACCTGCGGTGAAAGCTACCGAAGTCAGTTGAGCAATAATGCGGGAAGTAATACTTTGCAAAAGCTTCTTGTGATTTAAGGAGTTCGGCAATACGGGTTTTCTTTACTGCGTAGTCCTCATCATCTTCAATGGAAGTGGCCTGTTCTATGGAACGTTTGTGGGCTTCCCAATCCCTTAAGGCTTCTTTATCGCGAGGTTTTAATGCCATTTAAATGCGGATTATTTGTTGAGTAAAGAAGTGATGAAACCGTCTTGAATTTTAACCAGCTCTTGGGCTTTAAGGAGGTCGAATGTTTTAAGCCAGTTGTTGAACTTCTTAAACACTTCGATGATCTCGCTCATACCTGTTTGTGTTTCGAGGTCTTTAGCCGCAGCAGTGAGCTTGATTAAAATATCAGCCTCTTTAGAGCTGGCGTAACGAGAGCCTTCGGGTTTACTTTCGATGGCAGTATTGATCTCGTTAATTTGGGCATATAACCGGTGGAGCTGTTGCTCTTTGGTGATAATGATGGAAACACGCAGGGTGTCCCAGTTCTCCTGATTCACCCACTGATTCATTGTTTTAGCAGACACGCCAACCTTTTCTGCGGTTTCCTTTTGGTTTAAGCGTTCGTGGACGTATAGTGTTTTTGCCCACTCTTTTTTTTGCTTGATGTTTAACTCTGCCATTGCTGAAATCAGTGCTTTTACACAAAGTTGCATTACAAGGCGTTGCAGAAAAAATGCTTCAGAATACACGTGTACAAATCGAATAGTACAAGTTGGTTCTAATGGCCGTAAAGGTTTTGTGATTTGCAAAACGCCTCATTGTAAGCGCAACTTTGCTTCAATAAGCGACCAATCGACAAGTGAAAAAAACCTTCGTTTTATCAGATCAAACAGTGAACATGTACGGGTACGTAGTGCTCACAGCTGGTATAGGTTTAGCCCGCTTCTTAGAAAATCCGGTTATGTTATTTAACCACGACAAAGACTGCGTCATTGGCCGTTGGGAAAACATTCGGGTTGAGAACAATCAATTATTGGCAGATGCTGAATTTGATTTAAACGATGAAGAAGCGGCTAAGATTGCGAAGAAGGTTGATGATGGCTTTATCAAAGCAGCATCGGTTTGGATTGATTTCGAAGAGAAGGACGTTAAGCTTGATGCACCGGGATACATAGGGATACCAACTGTGGTTAACTGCGTACTCATGGAGGCATCGGTTGTAAGCGTACCGGCTAATCGGAGTGCCTTAACCCTAAGTGCTGGCGGTAAGAAAATTGAAGATGATCAGTTGGCAAGAAAATTATCAGCAGAATTTAAAAAACACAAACACATGAATGAGGAGTTAAAACCCATTTTCGAAGCCCTTGGCCTTACGCTGAGCGCAACAAGCACAGCAGATCATGCTGTTGAAGCTATCAAAGCGTTGAAGAAAACAAGTGGCGATGCTACCGAAAAGGTAACAACCCTTGAAGCTCAACTCTCGGCGATTAATGAGAACAAAGCTGTAGAGCTTGTTGAGTCGGCTATTGCCAGCAAAAAGCTATCGGCAGATAGTAAGGACCATTTTATGAAGTTGGCGAAGGCGGACTTTGACTCTACTAAGGCGATCATTGAAAAAATGACTCCTTATAAGTCGATTGCCGACCAATTGAACGCAGGTGGTAAAGGAGATCAAGGCAACCAGGACCCATTCGCAGGCAAGACCTATAAGGACTTGCAAAAAGAAAACCCACAATACTTGTCGGCCATGAGGAAGAATGAACCTGAGCGTTACAAGCAATTGTGGCTGGCAGCATTCCCTAACGGCAAGTTCAATGGATAAACACTTGATCGGCCTTTTTAGCGGGGGAGTATATGCCGCTATGCACGAGATACTACAGAATAGCTACGTGGAGGCAGGATTGAAGGGTTTGATTGGCGGTGCTACCGGATACGCAGGAACCTACTTAGTCGGGTGGATGGCTAAGAAATTAAAAAGTAAAAACACAAAAAAACAATAACATGAAAAAAAGCATAGGCTTCATCTCTGCCCTACTCTTGGGCTTTGTAATGGCGGTTGCATTTGCCCTACCGATTGCATCGGTATTAGAAGCAAACCCGCTAGTAGTTGCGACAGGACTAACCGTTGCACCACTTGTAATTAAATCGTTGACTTTTGCTCGACTCGGCTTTATGCCAACCGAAGCAAAGGGCGCATTTATGGCCGTACAAAAAGAAAACTGGGTTAACTATATTATTGAGAACCTGTTTAAAGACAACTCGTTTTTGCAAAACTGCGTTCGTGAGGATGACTCGGTTTTAAATGGAACAGTAGTGCATATACCGAATGCAGGAGCGAAACCAAATGTACGTAAGAACAGGACTACATTACCAGGCGTTGTTACACAACGTGCAGATCAGGACGTGAATTACCCGTTAGACTGGTATACTACCGACCCTCGTGTAATAACAAACGCTGAAGATGCAGAGGTTTCATACGACAAAATAGGTTCTGTGATTGGCGAAGATGTATCAACACTTGATGAAACAATTGCTGACGACATCATCTACAAATGGGCTCCTACTACTGCAGCTCAGATAATTAGAACATCAGGTTCACTTGTTGCTACAGCATTAGCAACTGGAGCAACTGGTACTCGCAGAGCATTTATGCTAGCTGATATACGCAAGGCTAAGGTTAACATGAATAAGGCTGGTATCCCTAAAAAGGACCGATACATGTTAATTGACGAGGACATGGCTTCTCAGTTGATGGAAGACCCTGCAATGGAGAGATACACTCAACAGTTGATGGATTTAAAAGAAGGTACCATTACCCGTCTTGAAGGATTTACAATCTACACCCGTGCATCGGTATTGTCATACGACAATACATCAACACCAGTACCTAAAGATATTTACACATTAGCTGCAACCTCAGACAACTTAGCGGCCATTTGTTGGCAGAAACAAGCAGTGGCTTTAGCAATGGGTAAAGTTGACTTTTTTGAGAATAAACAAGACGCCCTTTACTATGGTGATGTTTACTCAAGTGGTGTAAGAGCTGGAGGACGTAAACGCCGCTACGATAATCACGGTGTGGTAGCAATTGTACAGACAGCATCATAGAAAAATTCAAGATTTAACCTTAAGCCTGCTACCTACCAAGGAGCGGGCTTAGGGTAGTGTAAGACTATTCATTTTAAGAAACACAACATGAATCCACAAGCGATTGACAACATTAAGGCTGCATTTGAAGCCAACCCTGATTTACAACAGGTTTATGCCAATGAATTTGGCCACTGTTTTACAAAGCCCGTTGAAGGCTTTAAACTGGTAAAACGTGAGGAGTTAGACTCATTGGGCCAAGAAGAGCCTGCTGGTGGTAATGGAGGTGGAAACGGCGAGGTTACGCCTGAAAAAATGACTGTTGCTCAGCTTAAGGAAAAGTTGACAGAGCTTAACGTAGCGTTTGACGCTGCTGCAAAAAAGGCTGACCTGGTTGCCTTGCTCGTAGAAAACCTGAAGTAGAAATTTCAATTCAAAATAATGACTAAAGTAAAATTCCCTTTCGGTGCAGCTGACAATGTCAGCAAGGATTATGCCGCTACAGTGGCAATCACAGTGGACAACACTAAAACCATTGCTACCATTGGTCAAGCTACCGGTGCTTGCACGGTTAACCTTACCATCGACGAAAACATGGAAGATGGTGCTGAGTTAATCCTAAAAACCAGTGCAGACGGCACCAACCGTGTGTTTACTTGGGGCACAGGCATGACTGGCAACGCCTATACTAATAATGCTAGCAAGAGCGCAGCACACCGCTTCGTTTATGATGGCAGCAGCTTTATTCACTTAGGAAGTACCCAACTCAACTAAATGAAGCTGTGGAGAGCGATAAAAGAGTGGCGTGACGAAGCGGTAGGACTGCTTTCGGCCATTGCCCTCTTTTTCTTTTCGCCAACGGTTTTACGATGGTTTGACCCAACTGCGGGCTCATACGATGCGGGGGTGCTTCAGGTAATACTTTTTGCTGTTGTAGCGGTATTATCATTCAGCTTTTTGAGCTGGCTAGGTATGAAGATCAATTTCCCAACGCTGTGGGATTACAAGAACAGCGAGAAATTTAAACAGGACTTTAATAACCTGAACTCATGGCAAAGAATCGCAGTATTACTCTTAGTGTATTTCTGCTATGTTTTAGCCTTTTCGTTAGCGGCCAGAGTGCTGTAAGTGCGAATAGCGTTAAGCAGGATGTGGCCAAACGAGACCACACACTGGTTGATGTAAGAAAACAGGTTATTGATAGCGCTCTTTCACAAGTTGGTGTACGTGAACTTACAGGTAAAAACGACGGCATTGCTGTTGAGAAGTACCTGAAGGTTTGTGGCCTTGGTAAGGGGTTTGCTTGGTGTGCAGCTTTTATAAGTTGGAACTACAAAGTGTGCGGAGTAACCACCTACAAAACAGCATGGGCACCTTCGTGGTTTCCTGCAGACAAGACCACGATTCACCCTAAAACAGCACAACCAGGAGACCCATTTGGGTTATGGATTGGAGGCAGGATTGGGCATGTTGGATTTGTTTACAAATGGAGCGACAAAATTGTTACCACCATTGAAGGAAACACTAACGAAGCAGGTAGTAGAGAGGGTGATGGGGTGTACATCAAAAAAAGGCTGCGTGGCCAAATTTACGCAACAAGCAGGTGGATAAACTGATACTCATACTAACGTTCTTTTTAACAGTGACTGGCTGTAGGTGTAAACACGATCTAACAAAGACCGTGATTACCAAGGACAGCCTGATAACCAAGGACTCGCTGATTATACGTGAAAAGCTTGTTTGGAGCAAAGTAGATAGTGCCAGCATTAAGGCACTGGTTAAATGCCCTGATTTACCCGAAGTAATCAAAAAAAGTAAACACGCTCAGGTTAAGGCCTCAATAAAAGATGGGGTTTTAAAGGTGGATTGTAATTGCGACAGCTCTGCCATCAGATACCAAGAGCGGGAAAGGTACCAACGTGAATTAAAATCGCATTTAAACGATGAAAAAACGGTGGTTAAAGTGGTTGAAAAACATATCCCTTGGTATGTATGGATACTGCTGATATGCCAAGCAGTCGCAATAGTAGTATTGATTTTTAAAAAGTAAAAGATAACATGAATTTACCAAGTACAAAAACAGTTTTGAGCAATGGCGCTCTTGGAAGAATTGGCGCAACAGAAGATGGCGATTCAGCATTAGTGTTGAGTGGCGTTGCTGTAAGTGGCAAGTTTGCCCTTGGTGATATACTCGGACCATTTCAACAATTAGCTGACGTTGAAGCTGCTGGTATTGATTCTGAATACGACAGCGACAATTCAACTATTGCTTGGAAACATTGTAAAGACTTTTTTGAGGAGGTTAACGCACAGGGCGCACAAGGCACCAACCTGTACATTATTGTTGTGGCAATGACACAAACATTAACCTCTACCTGTACCGAGGCAACTACCAACAGCGTTAAAAAGCTGATTGAGCAAACAAACGGTAAAGTAAAACTTGTAGGGTTAACCTTTACGCCTGACGGCTCTTACACTCCTTCGTACAGTGGCCAATACGAAGCCGATTTATGGACAGCACTTGCAGCTCTGAAAACTACTTGGGACACCCAGTTTGGTTATAAGCGCCCTTTTAGAGCGATTGTTGAGGGACGTAACTTTCAGGGAACAGTTGGCTCAGCCAAGAATATTCGCGATGCAGCTACCTCACCAAACGTTAACATGGCAATGGTTGTGACTGGAAACGATTACGAGTATGGAGCTGGAAGCGGATACAAGAGCAAGTATGCCGCAGTAGGTGCCGCTTTAGGTCGTGCAGCAGCAGTTAAGGTTAACCGTAACATTGGTCGGGTTAAAAATGGTCCAACTAAAATTGTTACCGCTGGCCTTTCGAATGGCGCTAAGCTATCGACCTTTTCAATTGGCAATCAAAACACATTGAATGCTGCTGGTTATGTGTTCTTACGTGAACATATTGGCAAGAGCGGTTACTATTGGAACGATGACCACATGGCCGCTCCGGTAACAGACGATTATGCTAACTTATCACTTGCTCGTCCGGTTGATAAAGCGGTTCGTATTGTTCACCGAATTAATACTGAAGAAATTTTGGATGAAATATCCATCGATGCCGCCACCGGTAAAATGGACCCTGCTACTGCTAAACACTATCAGGCCATACTCGAAAACGCTATTAACAGCGAAATGAGCGGTGAGATTTCGAGCGCATCGGTTTACATTGACCCAGCTCAAAATATTGTAAGCACCAGTAAGCTGTCTGAAAAGCTTACGATTGTGCCGACTGCTACAGGCAGAGAAATTGAAACAACCATTGAATACAGTAACCCGCAAAACGCATAAAAGATGATTAACGGAAACGAGTACGCTTCAGAAGACGTAAAGATTATTTTGCCCGGTAAACCAATCCCTGAAGAAGGTGTGGTTGCTATTGAATACGATGTAATGCGCGACCACAAAGAAATTTATGGTATGGGTAAGGACCCTGTACGATTGGGGCGTGGTAAAAAGGAACGGAAAGCTGCAGTAACTGTGCTTCAATCAGTTCTCGAAGGTATGCAAGCTATTTTACTGCCTGGTCAAGACTTAACTGATTTGCCTCCTTTCCCTATTACCGTTGCGTATGCCCCTGCAGGCGGACTGTTAACTGTGGATCATCTATTATTTGTTCGTGTAAAATCATACACCAAGCAAATGAAGAGCGGAGACGACCACATGGAGATTAAGATGGAGCTTGCAGTAGGCGACATCAAATACAACGTTTAATCTAAAATCAACATATGACTACCACAGCAGAAACATGGCAAGAGCCAACAGAAAACCAAATTCAAGTTTGGAAAAAAGAACACGATTGCGAAGACATACACGTGTTTGCGGTTAAGGATGATAAGGACTTCGATGTTAACGGAAAGCCAAAGATTAAAAAGGCCTACTTCCGTACCCCAGACCTTAGCGATTTTACCCGTGCAACCCAATCTGAGAAAGCAAAAGCTGGCACCTATTTAGTAAGCCTTTTCAATAATTGTTTGTTGACTTGCCATCCTGACATTAAAACGAAGAAACGCCTTTATACAGGTGTAATTCGAATGGTTGGCGAAATTGACGCAGCCGCAGAGGTTGAGATAGCAAAGCTCTAACCGTAGCTAGGGAGCTTGTTAAGGAGGATCGGCTCACACAAATTAAAGCCCAACTACGGTACTATTTTAAGGTTGAACCCGATCAGTTAACCAGTAAGGAAATAATTAACCTCTTCGCTCAGCTTGAGTGGGTGCGCACTGAGGAAGCTAAATTAAAACCACCCACAATTGAATTAAAGCTGTAATGGGCGTTAAAGTAACAGAGTGGCGGTTGAAGATGAGCGATAACATCGCTCAGTCGCTCTCACGCATTAACGGCGCAGTATCTTCAACTAAAAGCAAGGTATCTGATTTACAGTCGGGCTTTTCAAACAACAAATTTCAGGCATTTGCAGGCGAGATTCCGGGTATGAACCGGAGTCTCGACCTTATGACCAGTTCATCCATGCTACTTGGCGTTGGAGTTACTGCAGTAGGCACAGCTCTATACAAAGCCAGTGAAAAGGCTTTGGATTATGAGAAGAGCATGGCCCAAATTAATGCCACCGCTCAATTAACGCCACCCGAATTAGATGCTCTTAAGAAGGAGCTGATGCTCATTGGTGAAGATAGCGGTGGCAATTTTATGCGCATACCTGACGCTTTTGAAAAGATTAACTCTCAAGTTAACGACACTAAGAAGTCGCTTGACATATTGAAAGTGGCCAATCAAGGCGCAAAGGCTGGATTTGTAGACATTGACCTTGCAGCGGGTGCTCTTGCACAAACACTTTCGATTGTGGGTAAAAAAGGCTCAGCAACTGACATAATGGATACATTATTGAAAGCTAAAGCTGTTGGAGCTGGGGAGTTCAGTGACTTTGCGAATTACCTACCTCAATTAATTGCATCGGGTAGCAACATGAATGTAGGCTACAAGGATGTAAGCGGGTTGTTTGCCTACATGACGGCCAAGGGGCAGAGTGCGGCAGATAGTGCCATGTTGATTCAGAACATGTTTACAGCATTGTCGAAGTCTGATATTACTGGAGGACTTGCTAAAAATGGGGTTAAGCTATTTGATAAGAATGGCAGCGTTCGCGATTTAGGACTGTTTTTCTCTGAATTAAGCAGGAAATTGAGTCAGTTTAATTCGGAAGGAAAGAGCAACTTTTTAGAGTCGATTGGGCTTAAGGATGCACAGGCGAAGAATGCATTTGCCGTATTGAGTGGGGATGCTGATAAGCTGAATCAGATCATGAACGAGGTGCGTAATAGCACTGGTGAACTAAATAAGCAGCTTGATGTTACCGTGAACAAAACCCGCACATGGGCTGAAATTGGCGATCAAATAAGCTCATGGATGGTTAAAATTGGCGATAAACTATTGCCAATTGTAGACCGTATGATGAGGGGAGCTAAGAATATTATTGATGAGGGTAAGGGGCGTGGGAATTTGGAGCACCAAAATTGGCAAACCTTGGAAGTTCGTCAGATTGATGAGCGATTGAGCAAGGAGTTTGCTCAACGGACAACTTCTCAGAAGTTTAAAGGGCTTGAAAGCCCTGAGTGGTATAAAAATAATGCCAAGCTTTTGCAGCAATATAACCCACAAGCTTTTGATTTCTATAGTGCCCAAAATAACCGAATGATGGCCAAACTAACAGGCACATTGTTCGATGGTGATTATGATAAATGGGTTAAAGCACAGAAATCGGCAAACAAGACAGAAGACCCAGTTAAGAAAATTGGTTTTGTTGACCCAACAAAGAAAAAGAAGGACGACCTGAAGAGTGGCATTGATAACATTAGTGGCGGGGGTAGATCGGTGAGGAACATTAACGTTCACTTTGATAGGCTTGTTGATAAAATAGAGGTTAGACCGCAAACTTTGAAAGAGGGTACCAGTGAGGTGACTCGCGACTTGGAGGAGATGTTGGTTAGAGCGATTAATGGTGCTGAAGAAAGCGTAATGCATGAATAATGATTAAACCTGAAGATACAAAAGTGGAAAAAGCTCAAGGGTATGATTTGCGAATTGCAGACATGCTCAGAGTTGCTTTTGGGTATAAGAGGCTGGCTTATTGGCCGGTGACTAATACTACTAATTATAATAAGGCTAGGTACGAAGGTTTGAGGGGAATGGATTTTCAATTTGAGCAGAGAAGTAGCTTACTCAACACTCCTGTGATTATGCCATTGAAAATTCAAATTAGCGCTAAAGGCGAACCTGTTGAGTATTACAATTTAACAGACGATGCTTTAGTTGAGATTAGAGGGTCAAAACATATTGTAAAAACTAAAATTGACGGACAGGATGGCGAGTTTAAGCAACTGTGGTCAATGGATGATTACCAAATACTAATTAGAGGAATTGCGGTAGATGATACGACAGAAGAGAACTACCCCGAAAACATTGTGCGCCAATTGCGCAAGGTGTTCGAGCTGCGGAACCACGTCGAGGTGGTTGGACCGCTATTCACCCTTTTTAATATCAAATACATCAGCTTTGAGTCGTTTGAGCTTGTGCCACAACCAGGAGAGCAAAGCATGGTGCCGTACCAATTTAGTGCGCTCAGTGACAAAGAGTATAAACTACAACTAAGAAGGAAGGGGTCAACCGAGTAATGGTAGCCATGAATTGTTACATAACGATTGGCGATTACGAATTTAAGGCGTGTCATTCTTTTGAGACCATCAAGAGCTGGAAGAACCTTGTCCAAACGGGAACTATTCAGATGCACAACATACCCGGATTAATTGGAGCAATAAAAGAGGGTGATGCTGTAGAGATAAGTGCGTGGTACGATGATGATGCTAAGACGGTTGAATTTACAGGCTATGTTTCTGAATTAATGCCCAATAAGGTTGTTACCATCAAGTGTGAGGATGAAATGTGGAAGTTGCGACAGGAGACTTTTAGCGGCTCATGGAAAAGCATAACCTTAAGGCAGCTCTTAAATACAATTGTACCAGGAGCCGTAATTGATTGCCCGGACGTAACCTTATCCCCTTTCAGAATTGACAAGGCAACCAAAACAAAGGTTTTGCAGACCCTTAAAGATGAATACCTACTCACCATATACTATAGGGGCAAAACGTTATTTGCGGGCCTGCCATACATTGAAAAGGGGCTACCTGATGTAACATACCACTTTCAGAAGAATGCGCTCGTAGACGGGCTTGTATTTAAGCGTGCGGCCTCGATCAAGCGGAAGGTTATTGCAATCAGTGTGTTTCCTGACAACCGAATATATAAAAAGGAATATGGCGACTCAGATGGAGAAACCATTACGCTACATTACTATAATAAAACAGCCAAAGAAGTAGATGCATTGGCTAACGAAGCATTGAACCGTAGAAAGTATGATGGCTACAGTGGTACCTTCAGAAGTTTGGGCGGCTTGCCGTTTTGTGATCATGGCTATGCTTGCTATTTGGAGGACGATGATTTCCCTGAGCGTGAGCAAGGTGTTTTTGCCGATGTGGTGAGAACCGTTTATAATTCAACCGATGGGTGGTGTAGGTATATAACACCGGGAAGGAGGATTGAGCAATTATGAATGGGGTAAGAATTAGAAGGGCATTGATTAACCTTATTTTGGGCACAATACCGGGAACGATAATTGGCAAAGTATCGAATGTGGACATGAGTGATTACACATGCACTGTTAGCCCGATTGATGGCGGTCCTGATTACCAAAATGTGCGTTTAAAAGGAGCCATTGACAGCGATGATGCTGGCATGGTAATTATACCTGAAGACAACTCCACGGTTGTTATTACGCCCATTCAAAACAATAAGCACAACTACTACATTACTCGCTATACCAAGGTTAAGAAGTACATTATTAAAATGGTTGGTGGCGGTAAGTTCGAAATGAACGAAAACGGGGAGATTAAGCTAAACGATGCATCGCTTGGCGGGATACCTAAGGCTTCGGTACTGGCAACTGAAATTAACTCGATTAAGCAGGATTTAAGCACGCTTAAAAATTTAATTGGAGTAGTATGGATTCCCGTTCCTAACGATGGAGGGGCAGCACTTAAAACGGCAGCGGCTACTTGGGCAGCAGCAGCATTAACGACGACCAGCCAGTCGGCTATTGAAAACGCAAAATGTAAACACGGGGTATGAGTACCAAGGCAGACGACATACAGATAGACGAAAATGGAGACGATGTGATTTTGAACGGGGATTACCTTGTTGAGGATTGCAGTCAGACCAATTTTGAGCTATTGATTGTGATTGAGAAGGGAGAGAATAAACTCGCACCCGGCAGCTGCGTTGGTGTGGCTAATTGGTTATTAGATGATGGGACGGGTGAGGATTTGAAGAAGGAAATTGCCTCAGAAATTGAGGATGATGGAGCTCGCATAGATGCGCTGAGTGCTAAAAGTATTGAAGCAATAACGGTAAAAGGAAGCTATGGCGTATAAGGTTATAACAGTATTACCCGGACAAAGCCTTTGGGATATTGCGGTACAAGAGTATGGCGATGCTTCGGGAGCTGGGCAGATAATAGCGGATAATTTGGGAGTTGTGAATTTTGCCGACCAATTATCATCAGGGTTAAGGTTAAAAATAGACCCCGACAAAGTGCTTAACAAGGATGTGGTGAACATCCTGAAGGAGCGAAATATTAAGCCAGCTCATGCAGTGAGCATGGGTAGGGGCTTTTCAGATGGTTTTTCAGAAGGATTTAAATAACGTTTAAAGATGACACAATTAAGTAAATCGGCATTCATATCAAAGTGGACACCCATATTTGCGGACAACACAAGTGGGGATATTACTGAGCAGGACCTGCGCGACTTTATGACCGACATAAAGGATTCATTTGTTGCAGTGGATGAGTTAGCCGCTGAAATAGCTTCGGATACAACAGTTACTGGTAAGTACGATGCTAATAACCCGGATAATTTTATAGACATCACAGCGATTAGTGATTTGTTTGTAATCAATAAAGTATTATCAGGCGTTGGTTCGCTTTCAGGTTCAATTGCTAATGGCGACTCCATTATTGAGGCTTTAAATAAGCTTCAAACGCAAGTTAGCTCTGCCTTAGGCGGTTTGAGCTATCAAGGCACTTGGAATGCCAACACCAATTCGCCAAGTATTACTAATGGCAGCGGAAACAATGGTGAGTATTACCGTGTTTCTGTTGCCGGCACAACATTGGTAGATGGTATAAATGATTGGGCTGCAGGCGACTGGATTATTAGCGACGGTACCTCATGGCAAAAAATTGACAACACAGATAAAATTCAAAGTGTCAATGGTCAAACAGGGGTTGTTAGTCTTGGATATTCGGATGTAGGTGCAGGACCTGATGCGCCGATTGCTGGCACTGGTTTGAATGTTCAATTTGACTACGAGCGTACCTACGGTACTGAAGCTTCGCCTGAAACGGGAGGAGCGATTACAGTAAATACTACTGGTGCAAAGAATGGAATATCAGCTATTGTAATTCATAAGCACACAGCATCACCCACTTTGCCCGCAGATTTCGTTGTTATTTCTGGCACGTATGACAACTCGAATACAAAGAATAACTATATCCTGATCACAAGGATTAGTAGTACAAAGTATCACGTTTGGATTTATCAAGAGCCGTAATATGAGAAGGAGGATAATGGGTGCACTAATTGTACCTAACATACCTGTATTTAGCTATGGAAACGCTCTCCAATTAGATGGGGTGAATGATTACGTTAGCTTTAGTAATATAACTCTTAGCACGGCATCAAGTTGGACTATTAAATTCATGCATAAGGGAACACAAGGCATTGGTGTTTTTGGTAATTCAGCAACTGCAGGGTTCATTCAATTGGTAGCAGACGGTAGAGTTATTATTAATAACTTATTTGGGTTGTCGGTGATTTCATTTAATAATCCGGCACGCAACACTTCAACTTGGTATGAATATGTAATTACTTGTACTCCAACAACATTAAGATGTTATGTCAATTCGGTAGAAAGTACCTCAGGTGGAGTAAGTGTTGTGTCGGTGTCTGGTAGCATTAACCAAATAGGTAGGAGACAGACGGGAGCAAGTTATTTATCGGGAACAATAGATGAACTAGCGATATGGAGTGGAGTAGCCTTATCAGGGACACAAATAACTTCAATGTATAATGGAGGTGCAGGGGATTATGCGTTCAATTATTCTCCATCGAACCTTATTGCATACTGGCGAATGAATGGAGTTTCAGGTGATGGAATTGCAACAGATGTCAACGGTACATATAATGGAACTTTAAATAATTTTAATACAGCCGCCTGTTGGGTGGCACATTAATCATGGCAAGATCAATAACATACTGGTACAATATCATGGCCAACGAAAAGTCGACTAAAAGTCAACTTTCAGCTTTAGAGCCTAATATTGATACGGCTCAGGATTTACTAACTGATTTAAGAAGCACGAGTAAGGTGGCTCGTTGGAGGCTATTGCTTTGGGTGGTAGCAACTGGCTGTTATGCGCTTGACGTGGTTATGGAGTTCGCAATTAGTGTACTAAAAACATATGCGGCAAATGCCCGATTTGGCACATTACCTTGGTATGTTTCTATTTCTAAAGCCTATCAACATGGCGACCCATTAGTACAAATAAATGATGAGTTCGTTTATGCCACTATTGATGAAACAAAACAGATAGTTGCTCTTGCAGCTGCAAGCGAAGGTGATAGAGAGGTTAACCTAAAGGTTGCCAAGATAGTGAGCGATGTAACACAAAAACTGAGCAGTTCTGAAAAAACGGCATTTGCTGCATACATTAAGAAAAGGAAGCCTGCAGGCGTTCCGGTTAACATTATTAGCGATGACCCTGATTTGCTGAAGCTACTGTTCGACATTAAGTACGACCCATTGGTATTAACCAGCACAGGTGAAGAGATACTAAATTCGGGAGTTTTTCCAGTTGAAGATGCTGTTGAGTCTTATTTAAAGTCACTACCGTTTGACGGGCGCATCGAGATCATGAAGCTGATTGATGCCATTCAACAGGCAAATGGGGTTGTAACAGTGTATTGTACTAGCGCAGAGGGCAAGTATGGGGCTAATCCGTACACCTCATTTGATAAATACTACGACCCAAATGCCGGGTACGCTCAAATTGACCCCGATTACCTTTTAGCAGACACAGTTACATACACAGCCAATGCCTAAAGACCCTACAGCAATAAACTTGAACCGTGTAAGGCTTGAAAACGTGCCTTCAGTATTGCGTGCGCCTAAGCGTTTAGCCATGTTGGAGGTAATGTATAAGCCTTTGAGCATGATGTATGCCGACTTCAGGGCGGCATACAAAGAATATCGTTTAAAAACCATTTTCAATGGCGGGATACAATATTTAGAAACGGCATTAAACGACCGCTTTGACCCGGACGATAGAGGGATTATCGTTGACGATTCGTTTTACGAAAAGAAATACTTGTATTTAAAAATTGAGGACAACCCGGCTCAAATAATTTACAACCACTGGCGGGCTACAAGAACGTATGCGGTTGGTGACTTTGTTATCCATTCGGGTAGCGTTTGGGAGGCTAATGCTATCAATACAAATTCCACTCCTGGTGTATCGGGTTCGTGGACACTTACAACCCGAAAGCCACTGTATTTAAGAATGAGGGCTAATTATAACGAGGGGTATTCATTTACTGTTTACGTTCCTTCATCCATCACTTACAGTGAAGCTGAAATGAGGTCGCTAATCAATTATTACAAGCTAGCAGGTAAAAACTACACCATTATAAACGTTTAAGATGAAAAAGTTAGACATACAACAGGGTGGCCACCCTTTAACTGGCGATGATCTTCTGTACATGCAAAGCGCATTAATCGAAGTAATTTCAAAAATCGTCAAGTCTCAATTTGGCGACTTTGTGGTGCTTGATGGCTTTGAGTACAGCATTTCGGCTGGTACAATTACTTGGACAGACGGCTGGTTTTACATGGATGGCGAGATTTATAAAATCGATGCCGGCAGCGCAAGTTATTCGAGCAACAATACCATTGCCGTTGTTGAGACCTCAGACCCAGCTGGCGATGTTACATATGAAAACACCGATACAGTCTCAACATACTTGGTGCGTAAGGTTACAGTTAGTGGTTACACAACTGGCAACCGATCAATACCATACGTTAAGAGGGTTAAGGGCTTTGTTGAATGGGCCAACGTTACACTTCTTGGTAACTGGACCGCCCCATCTATGGCACCTGTTGTTGGATTAAATGCGAACGGCGCTGCATTAATGAAGAATGCTGTTGCTGTGGTATCGTACAACAATAGCGCAGACACAGTATTGTTCAACGTTGCTGCAGCTTACAGGCCTGTTGTAACAAAGTATGTAACAGTTGCTGCAATTGCAGGTAGCTCATACAGTTCGGTCGTAATTGAAATAAACACCGATGGTGACATTAAGCCTAAGGGGTTAAGCAACGGTACTGCTTATACTTTGTTTTTGGACTTGACTTATATTTTAGGGTAAAATTTAATAGCCGGGGGGGATGAAAGAGAGCCCCGGCTCTATAGGAGGTCTGAAGCTCCTATAAATACGAACGCAGCACGTTCTACCGGGGCAATGCCCTGATGGAACGTGCTGCGTTCCTTTTTTAGACCAATAAGAATTTCAGACGATACAAAAATAACAAAACCATATGAAAACACCGATTACCTACTACGGAGGCAAGCAGAAATTAGCCTCGAAAATTGTGAGCATGATTCCTGATCACAACCTTTACTGTGAACCATTTATTGGTGGAGCAGCTGTATTCTTTGCCAAAAACCCATCACCTGTGGAGGTGATAAACGACACCAACTCCGAGCTAATCAACTTTTATGAGGTTGTTAAAAACGACTTCTCAGCCCTTCATCAAAAGGTGCGAATTAGCCTTCACAGTCGGACCATGTTTGAGGATGCTAACCATATTATTGCCCGTCCTCACATGTTTACCCGTATCGATAGAGCTTGGGCTATTTGGTGTCTTGCAGCTCAGGGTTTTAGCGGTATGTTGGACGGCAAGAGCTGGGGGTATGACGTTGCCAAAAACACGACCACGAAGAAGATCATTAATAAACGTGACCTTTTCGATGAAGATTACGCCATACGCCTGCAGAATGTGCAAATTGAATGCACGGATGCATTGCGCATCATTCGTTCGCGAGACGCAAAGACTAGCTTTTTTTACTGCGACCCCCCTTACTATAATTCTGACTGCGGCCATTACGACGGTTATAGCCTCGATGACTTTGAGAATCTTCTGAAGCTTTTGAGCCAAATCGAAGGGAAATTTCTATTAAGCTCCTACCCAAGCCCCATATTAGCCAAGTACAAAAAAGAATTTGGATGGCATCAAATTCAAGTTGAACAGAGAGTTTCAGTGAACAAAGGTGCTGGGAAGCAGAAAATTGAGGTAATGACGAGTAATTATCCATTACCCATTTTAGAGCCTCAAAAAGCCATTTAAAACCGATTTTAATGGCCATTTTAATTGTTGTTTTGGCGATGATTTTTAACCGCCCGTGCATATATCTTTTCATACTAAGTAGGCTTAAATGTGCCTGATATTAGTATGTATCAAAAGGTTCAAAATGTTACAAAACTATCATTGCTATAAATGCTGGCAGGACTTAAGTGGCTAACTGGCTACATTTGAGCCATGACAAATGAAGAGTTCGAGAAGTTGAAGGCTAAAAACCACGCCAAAAGGCTAAAAGTGGCCATGAAAGGAAGGAAAAGTAACTGGTCAGATGTTGTGGCCAAAGAAAAAAAGCCAACCCCTAAAAAGTATGATCCGTGGAGAGATTCATAACCTCAAAACCAAAAGCCCTGAAAAAGAGTAACTTGTACTTTTCGTTTTAAAAACGAGGACTTTTGGTTTTGCGGATTATATTAATTGATTTTAATAATAATAAATTCTGTACGACGGTTGAGTTGATGTTCATCCTCCGAACACGTCGATTTTACTGCACCTTCGCAACCACAATTGTTCTTGAGGCGGCTTTCTCCATATCCTTTACCGTAAATCCTCTCGGGATTGGAAATGCGTTTCTTGATATACTCTGCAGATGCTTTTGCGCGGTTATCTGAGAGGGTCATATTGTATTTATATGTGGCGCGGCAGTCGGTATGTGACCCTAGTTCCACCACCATATTGGGGTATTCGGTCATTACTTTTACAATCTTTTCTAGCTCAAGGGCAGCATCTGGACGAATAGCGTACTTACCTAAATCGAAATAAATAGGCTTAATATCAATCAATGTGGCGATATCTGTCCCCACTTCGATTTTCCCAAGGGAGATGTTTAGGAATTCGCTAACATTAATTTGTTTTGGTTCTTGAATGATGTATTTGAAATCCACCTCCTTGGTCAAATACCCTTCTTTAGTCAGTTTAATATGATAATTCAACGTGTCGCCCACTTTGAACTCCTTCATTGATCTTAAATTTGTCCCCAATGAATCTGTAGTATATTGATTAAAAACGGATCCATTTGGATTTAAAAACGTTACCTTCACATCACTGAGTGGTGTTCCAGATTTCACATCTGTAATCTTAGTGTACAAGGAGATGTCTGGTTGCTTGGTAAGGACTAGATTCACCAAAGTACCTTCACCATCGGTTTTGAATTCACCAGCATAATTCGCTTTTGTGTATTTTTCCTTTTCAGCTGCTAAAGTAAATCGAACCGGTTCATCCGAATAAAATTCAAATTCACCAAATTCATTGGTGGCAACTTGAGTCATGGTGCTTCCACTAAACAATACCGACACGCCTGCCATTATGGAGCTATCTTGATCAATCACTTTACCTTTCACCAAGTATCCAAATTTAAATGGCTTTACAACGGTATAAGCATAGATATCATCGTCTCCTTTTCCACCTGGACGATTGGAGGCAAAATAACCTGATTTTGCGGATTCGTTCAAGGAAATACCAAAATCATCATGACTGCTATTGACAGGTACGCCAAGATTGATCACTTTACCAGTTTTTGCATTTTTTATTTCAGTGATAAAAATATCAAGTCCCCCAAGTCCAGGTAAACCATCAGAGGCAAAAAACAACAAATTGTTTTTATGCCAATAAGGGAACATTTCATTTCCTTCGGTATTGATGGTCTCGCCTAAGTTGGCGGGTTCGGACCAATCACCAGAAGAGTCCCGCATGCACTTATAAATATCTACGCCACCAAAACCACCAGGACGGTCAGAGGCAAAATACATTGTATTGCCATCGGCTGTGAGTGCTGCATGACCTGTTGAAAATTGATTGCTATTGTATTTAAATGGAATCAAAGCGCTCCACTTACCGTTCACAAAACGCGATTCGAATAATTGAAGGTTTCTAACACCATTTGAATCTGTCGCATCATAATTTACGCGCGTCAGTAACATAATCGTCCCGTCTGCAGAGAAGGAAACTGGTCCCTCGTGAAATTTCTTATTCACCTCACCGAAAGATTTGATATCGGTCAACTCCTGAGAATAGTCCGTTGAAGCGATGTACAAATCAAGAAACGGAAGATGGTTTCCATTCCACGTTCTAAAGGCAGCACCGTTGCGAGCCGTTGTGCTTGCAAAAACCACTTTGTTGAGATAAAAAACAGCGCCAAAATCTTGCTGATTTGTATTCATGGCAAGCGCCTTCACAACAAATTGACCTCTATCGCCGATAAGTTCTTTAAAATAAGATTTATCCTTAAGATGAAGTTGACAACGGCGATCTTTACTACCGATGAGTTCATAGTAGACTTGTAATTGTGCCATGGCCTCATCGTACTTGCCCATTATTTTCAAAACTTGAGCATAGGCCAAAACATCAGTAGGTATTCTTTCTGATGAAGCAACAACTTCACTGTAAACTTGTTCAGCGGGGCTGTACTGACTCGTCCTTCTATACGACTCAGCTAATTTGCGTTTAATGGCAATCTCCTCAATTTTTTTATCGGATAAGCGCTCGACAACTTGCGGATAGTCGAAATTGTCGTATTCCTTATTCGCCTTTCTGTAATTGTTTTGTGCGGTCAAAACAAACGGAAAGAGAGAAAGACATAAAAGTCTAATAAATAATTTCATATGCATTAAAAATAACGAGGTGATTTCAGTTTTGCTTTAGTGGTGGAGATGAGGTCATATCGAAGCACCAATTCGTGAGAGCCGGCGTTGTATCGCCCAGTCGTATTTGTGGTAGACCAATCGAATGAATAACCAAGATAAAAGGGCTCTGACACTTGGTAACCCATTAAAATTCCAACTGCCTCCTTAGTTCTGTACATCAAACCAGCAGAAAGCCTATTTTGAAAAAGGAAAGACGCTGTTAAGTCTGCCTCAATGGGTGCAGCTTTTGTAGCCTTAATAAATACCGTTGGTTTGAATTTCAGGTCGTGATTTATTCTGGTTACAAATCCCATGATTAAAAAGTAGTGTCTTTGTTCACGTGATTGAGCACCAAGACTTCCATCGAATTTATTCTGTAATAATCTTGGTGTAGAGAACCCTGCATAGAAATTGTCCCTGTAATAATACACTCCAGTGCCAACATTTGGCAAAACGGACTGAACGTTTTGAGTAAACGCTTCATCAGGCCGTGCGTCTTCGCGTTTGAGGGAAGAGAGGTTGTTGTTATAAATATTGACCAACCCTTTTAATCCGAAAGCCAACTTACTTTTGTTATCAATTTTGATAGGGTAAGCAATATCCGCACAGATTAGGGTGCTTCGAGTAGGACCGATTTTATCGTTCATTACACTGAGTCCCGCCCCCATCTTACCATTAAGAATGGGAGAATGCATGGTGAACGATTGATCAACGGGGGCCCCGTTGAAGGCCACCCATTGAGAACGATAAATTCCAGTTACAGTGAGCGCATCCCTGCTTCCTGCATAAGCAGGATTTAACCACAACGTGTTATACATATAATGTGTAAACATTGGATCTTGTTGCGCAAGGAATGTTTGCGAGGTAAAAAGTACCGTTAAGAGTAATATTAACTTTTTCATCAACTCAATTATTTTTTAGCTGAACGGTTAAGGTAAACGAATCCTGTTTTGGCTTTGTGACCATCACCTAAATCTAGAATGTAGAAGTAGGTTCCCTCAGGAAGGTTATCACCACCATAATTGATACCACGGTTGGAGGTTCCATCCCAACTATTGTCATACCCGTCTTTTTCATAAACCACGTTACCCCATCTATTGAGAATACGGATTTTATTATTTGGATACGTGTCGATACCTCTTATTACAAAGGCATCGTTGATGCCATCACCATTTGGCGAGAAACCTTCAGGTATCAAGAACTGTGGTTCTGGAGTGAAGACCGTTGGAGCTGGTGTTGTGTTACCAGAGGTACCTTCGGGACTTGTGCCAGGTAAGGAATTATTAGTGTAGGTAAGGCCTCCGCTAGGTAGACTGCTTCCTGCAATCATAGCAATATTAGAATAACTAATAACGCCATTCGTGCAGAAACGAACCTCTAGTGTGATAGTATCCGCCTCACCTTTGGACAGACTGTTTCCTGCTTTAAGTAAGTTGGTGAAATTCTTCGAACCCGTATACAATGAATCCGTTTTAAGTTTACCCAATAGGCTAACCGGATAAGAAGCGGTGTAAGATCCTGCACCAAAGACCACATCTAAGTCATCATATAATGACACATTATGAGCCGTTATATTGGATAAGTTTTTCACAACGAACTTAAATTCAACCTTGTAACACTGATCCTCGAGTGCTTCAAGTTTACTAATCGATTTAGCAACACCAAGTTTCACGAGTGCAATAGTGAAATTGGTTGCAGAGGTATTGTTACTTGCGTCCTTATCATTATCAGGATCTGGACTATCACCATCCACAGAATTATCAGTTACTGTTGTTCCATTACCCGTTGCAGTTACCTGTGCGGTGTTAGGTATGATGTTGTCTGAACCATTTGGATTTACTCTTACAGTGTACCAAATAGTATCTGCCACATCAGGAGCTAAGGAACTCATGCTTGGAACAGTGAGAATTATTTTTGGCGACACCCCCGTGAAGGTGGCCTCAGGAGTAATGAGATTCGAACTCTTAACTGTTGGACGACCGACTACTGTGAAGGTTACAGGACTCGGCACAATGAACTGCAAATCGTCTGACACAGTAATATCAGATAGAGGAATATTGCCTAGGTTACGGACAGTCAGTTTATAGGTCAAGTCGATGGTGTTATCGGAATTATATTTAACAGTCTCAACCTTTTTTGCAAGACCAATTGCCGCCCTAGAACCTACAATTATGACTAATGTATTAGAAGAGCACTGAAGCGCTACAGTGCCCGTGTACTGACAAACGGTATAGGTAGTGACAATTGTTCCTGTATATCCAGATGCAGGTGTAAAGGTATATTGACCTGTGGCTGGATTGACGACAATGGTGCCGTTAGAAACTGGAACAGGAGAAACATTTACGCTATAATTCGCATTGGCTACAATTCCAAGATCATTAAGCGTTAAAGTACCTGAAACTGGTGTATTTATACCCGTTGTCGTTGCATCAGCAACCGCTTGCAATTGTGGGAACACAGTAATTGAAATTACTGCAGTTGAACAGGTAACTGGAGCTCCGTTGCACAATTGGTAGGTGGCTGTAACTACACCCGTGTAAGTACTGTTTGGGGTATAGGTGTATTGTCCAGTAGATGGATCTATCGATATCGTTCCATCTGATGGTTGATTTACGATACTGAAAGTGCCACCAGCAGTTCCTAAATCATTGCTTGCAGCATTTCCAGTCACTGGAGTATTGATTACTGTTATATTATCATCGTTTACAGGTACAGGGTTTGGATAAACGTTGATGTAAATCGTGGCAGAACTGCAAACTTGAGGATTTACAGAAATATTACAGATGGTATAGACTGTTGCAGCTGTACCAGTAAATGCTGGATCAGGAGTAAATGTATACTGACCAGTGGTAGGATCCACTGCAATAACTCCGACTGTAGGATCTAGAGGGGTTACTGTTATTGTATAATTGGCACCCGTCACAACACCAAGGTCATTGGTTACAATTGTCCCATTAACCGCAACAGAAGGTGTGGTGTAAACAACATCATTCAAAGCAACTAACTGAGGATAAACAGTAATCGTTATTACCGCTGTTGAGCATGTAACCGGTGCACCGTTGCACAATTGGTATGTGGCAGTAGTTACGCCTGTGAAGGAAGGTGTTGGTGCAAATGTATATTGACCAGTTGTTGGATCAATGGTAACCGTACCACCATTTGGTTGGCCAACAATGGCAAAGGTACCACCATTTACACCTTGGTCATTGTTACCAGCGTTTGACACAATGGAAATCCCTTCAACAGTTGTTGAGAAGTCTGGAGCTGGCAATGGGTTTGGTTTTACATTGATGAAAATTGTAGCAGTGCTGCAGACTACTGGCACTGTGTTCAAGTTACAAACGGTGTATGTAGTTTGTGAGTTTCCAATGTAACCAGCTGCAGGAGTAAATGTATATTGTCCAGTCGCAGGGTTCACAACAATGACGCCTATTGATGAGGCAGGCGGAGCTACAGTAACAG
>JACCDS011619472.1_pt1 | contig 23519 bp, 18 predicted proteins | sample 7446441 | NCBI WGS metagenome assembly JACCDS01 (sample SAMN15323445, study PRJNA562643) | freshwater metagenome | isolation source: river surface water | place: USA:Blue River Watershed | collected 2017-08-17 | reverse complement strand
TCTTGGTGACTGAGCGCACTTTCAGCCCGGGCGGGTTTGCGCTTCCAGTTGCGTGAGGTAAATGCGTGCGTACTGCCCGCCATCGTCCACAGGGCCGCACATCTCAAGAGACGCTTGCAGCTGGCCGCACACGGCGGGGCGGCCGGGCTGGCCAAAAATCTTGCAGCGCAGCTGCTCGTCCAGTTGCACGCAGGGCACGCCTGCGGGTTTGCCGCCAGGCATGCCGGGGATGGCCGAGGAGATGGACGGCGCGATGCAGCAAGCCGCGCAGCCTGCGCGGCAAGACACGGCCTTCATGTCAAAGCCTTCATTTGGGCCACAAGACCCACAGCTGCAAAGGCTGCTTCATGCGCCCGGCCAGCTCGCCAGCGGCGGCGCCCGAGCCCGCGTAATAGTCGGCCCGCACCGCACCCACGATGGCGGTGCCGGTGTCTTGCGCCAGCACCAGTTTGTCCAGCGTTGTCACCGGCCCTGGCGAGCGCAGCCACACGGGCGTGCCGTAGGGAATGCTGCCCCGGTCCACCGCGATGGAGCGGCCTGCGGTCAGCGGCACGCCTTGTGCGCCTTTGGGGCCGGGCGGTGTGCTGCCTGGCGGCAAGGCTTCTTCCTTGAAGAACACCACGCGCGGGTTTTGCCACAGCAGCTCGTTCACACGCGAGGGGGTGCGTGTGATCCAGTCCTTGATGCCGGGCCAGGACGCGTCGCGGATCAGGCCTTGATCGAGCAGCCAGCGGCCAATGCTTTTGTAGGGTTGCTCGTTGGTGCCCGCAAAAGCCATGCGCACCAAGCGCTGGCGGCCATCGGGCTCGCTCACATTGACCAGGCCCGAGCCTTGAATGTGCAGCACCATCGCATCGACCGGGTCGGCCAGGTACACCAGTTCCTTGCCGCGCAGGGCAGCGCGGGCGGCCGATGTGGTGTCCATTTCCTGGCGGGTGTACCAGGGCTTGCGTTGGGCCAGACCTGCCGGCGGCGCATACAAGGGCACGTTGTAGCCTGCACGTGGTTGGCGCGAGGCGTTGAGCACCGGCTCGTAATACGAGGTCAGCAGTCCTTCGCTGCGTTGGTCGAGCGACTCCACGCGGTAGGCTTGCAAATTCTGGCGCAGCCATTGGCGCTGTGCAGCGGCCGAGGCATTGGCCAGTTGTTGCACCTCGGGACAGAGGGTTTTCCAGGCGGGTGCGGGGCGCAGGCAGCTTTGTTGCCAGGCGGGCCAGGCTTCTTGAAGGTCGTCGTTGTCCAGCCCGGTGATGTGGGACCAGGGCACCGGCACCCAGCGGCTTTGGGCTTGCGTGATCGCGCCCGGGAGAGGGCTGTTTGGTGTGGTGCTTCGGGCTTCGGGCCAAGAGGGTTGACGGCTGGGACCCACGGCGCAACCGGCCAGACTGCCTACAATCGCGGCCAATAACCATGCGGTCCAGGCCGATGGCCATCGCATCAAAAGGAACGTGTTCATGGGTTTGATTTTGCTGGAAGCTTTGTTGGCCTTGGTCGTGTTGGTCGTGATCGTTTGGTGGACCATGTTTGCCGGTCGCTCCAAAGGCGAATTGCCTGCGCCCCCAGACGATGCTGACCAGGACAAACCGTGACGGGCTGCAAAAGGCGGCATCAGTCGAGCAAGGTCTGACCGCCTTCAAACCGCTGGGCGTAGTAGCGGTTGCTCAGGTGGTCGATGCGCACGCCGGTGCGCTCGTTGCTCGCGTGCACAAAGCGGCCGTCGCCCACATACACGCCCACGTGTGAATGCCGCGCGCCCAGGGTGTTGAAGAAAACCAGATCGCCGGGCTGCAAAGAGGCGGTGTCCACAGGCCGTGACAAGCGCCCCAGATCGGCCGAGGAGCCCCGCAGTTTCATGCCCGCTGCTTGTTTGTAAACATGCGTGACCAGGCCCGAACAGTCGAAGCCCATGGCGGGGCCGCGCCCGCCCCAGGCGTAGCGCGTGTCGAGCAAGGACATCGCGTACAAGGCCAGGTCGTTGCGCGTGGCGTTGTGCGGCGATGGGCTTGTGCTGGAAGCAGACGGTGGCGTGGCGGGCTTGGCCTTGTAAGGCGAAGGGGCGCTGCATCCTGCGAGCAGCGCTGCCGCGAGACAAAGGCCTGTGGTCGTCCACCAGGCTTTACGGGTCAGATGTGCCCAGGCCATGCTCATGACAGTGTGCGCAGCAAATTGGCCAGCTCGACCGCCGACTTGACCTGCATTTTGTCGAACACACGGGCCCGGTGGACTTCTACCGTGCGCACGCTGATGTCCAGTTGATCGGCGATGAGTTTGTTGGGCAGGCCTTCCACCACCAAGCGCATGACGTCGCGTTCGCGCTCGGTCAACTCGCTCAACTGCGATTGCAGCAGTCCCGCTTGGCGACGGGCCGCCAGCCGTTCGTGAGACAGGTGCAAGGCTTGCTCAATGCGATCAACCAGCGCGTTGTCGGAAAAGGGCTTCTCGCAAAAATCGAAAGCCCCGCGCTTGACGCTGTCCACCGCGGTGGGCACGTCGGCGTGGCCGGTCAAAAAAATCACCGGCCAAGTCTGCGCAAGGCCATTGGCCAGCAACTGCTCAAACAAAGCCAGCCCGCTCATGCCGGGCATGCGCACGTCCAGCAAAATGCAACCGGCCTGTTTGACGGGGGATGCCCCGTTGTCCGTGGTTTTCTCCAGCATGGCCAAAAAGGCCTCGGCACTGTCAAAAGGCTCGCTCAGCAAGCGCCGTGTGCGCAGCAGCCAGGCCATGCCTTCGCGCACGCTGATGTCGTCGTCCACGATGTAAACCGTGCTGTCTTGGGGAGAATGCATGGCCGGATTTTAGGCTTTGGTCGGTGTGGTGCTGGCCTGCTCAAGGAGTGCCGCAGGCAAAGTGAAGCGAAACACGGTGCCCTTGGTCGTCTGCGCCTCGAACTCCAGATGCCCACCGTGTTGTTCAACCACGGTACGGCAAAGGCTCAGGCCCAGGCCCATGCCCTCGGCTTTGGTTGTGAAAAAGGGTGTGAAAAGTTGCTCGGCCACTTCGGGTGCAATGCCCGTGCCCACATCGGTGACAGCGAATTCCACCCAACTTTGTTCGGCATTGGATGCTCCTCGCCGGGCTTGCAAGAGCAACACGCGCTCTGTGCATTCGGGCCGGTCCATGGCCTGCATGCCGTTGCGCGCCAGGTTCAGCAGCACTTGCTCGACCATGGTGCGGTCGCACCACACGGCCGGCAGGCGTGGCTCGATGCGGGTCACCACGTTCACCTGCAGTTTGCGGGCCTGCAGATTGACCAAAGGCAAGATGGCATCCATCAGCGCATGGGGTGTCACGGCTTCGCGGGCCTGGTCGCGCCGCCGCACAAAGTCGTGCACGCTGTTGATCACGCGCCCGGCGCGGCCGGCTTGTTCGGCAATGCGGCGCAGCGCCATGTGCACATCGTCGTGCGATTGCGCCAAGGCATCCGGGTCTTTGAGCAAATTGAGCGATCCGTTGGCATAACTGGCAATGGCGGCCAGTGGCTGGTTCAGTTCATGGCTGAGCAGCGAAGCCATCTCGCCCACCGTGGCCAAACGGGCGGTGGCCTGCAAACGCTCCTGGCTGGCGCGTGAGACTTCTTCAATGCGGCGCTGCTCGCTGATGTCGATGACGGCCCCCATCCAGCCGCTTTGCTGGCCTTGGGTGTTGATCAGCGGTGCTTCGATGATCAGCACCGGAAAGCGCGTGCCATCTTGGCGCATGAACACCGATTCGAAACCTTCGCGCGGCGGGGCATTGCCCGCCAGTCGGATCGCTTGGCGTTGTTTGTATTCGTCCACCATTTCGGGTGGCCAGTAAGGCATGGGGGCGTTGTGTCCAATGAGCGCACTGGCCGGTAGGCCCACCATGTCGCAAAAAGCCGGGTTGACGTAGGTGATGAGGCCCTCCAAATCCCGCGCGCGCAAGCCGGTGACCAAGGAGTCTTCCATGGCTTTGCGAAAAGCCAGCGCATCGGCCAGGGCGTGTTCGGCTTTGAGGCGTCTGCGCGAGTCCTTGACCAAAAGCACCATCACCGTGATCAGTGCAATCGACATGGCGGTGACCAAGGCGGTCAGCACGTTGGGGAACAAATCGGGTTCGCCCCTGCGGCTGTCCATGCGCAGCACCAGGGTGTTGCCCGGCAAGTCCACCAATTGCTGCGCTGTGAACAGCCGCAGGCCGCGTCGCTGGGTGCCGGCAATGGCCAGGCGTGTGCCGTCGGCTTCGGTGAAAGACACTTCGTTGCGCCGGCCCAGTGTGTTGCCCAAACGCTCGGCCAGCATGGCTTGCAGACCATAGGTCACGATGGTGTAACCCACCAGCTCGCCTGCCAGTGTTTGCGGCAGGCACAGCTCCATGACCTCCATGCCCAAGCCGTCGGTTTGGGGCACATAGTAGCTGGTGGAATAGGCGGGACCGTTGAGCCGCCGTGCCCGCTGGCATGCCTGAATGGCTTCTGCGAACGTGTCGATTCGCGGCGCGCGTTCAAAGACCGGTGCGCGCAGGGGGGACTCCACAAACGCCAGGCTATTGAGCCGGGCATCGCGCCACTCCAGGCGCACCCAGTCGCGGTTGTCGCGCAATAAAGTGAGGGCCTCTGCGGACCAACTTTTGAGCGTGGTGTGCTGTGCCTGCAGTGCTTGCAAGGTCTGCACATCCAGAGACAGGCCGCTGCGGATGTCGTTGACCGCATCGGTGGTGTCGCGCTCCAGTTCGGCTTGCAGTTGGCTGATTTCGTAGCGTCCAGCAAGCCACACCAGCGTGACCAGAACAGCCACCACCAGTGCCATGAGGGCGGCCCACAAGGAACGCCGTCCGGAGACCTTGAACAGCCCCTCGTTTTGCGCCAAGCGCCACGCACGCAGGTTTGGCAAGAGGGTTTGAAAAATCTGCAAAGATCGCAGCGATTTCATCGTCTGTTTACTTTGTTGTCGCATCGGTTTTGTCTGCATCGCGCGACACGCGTTTGACGCGTGGCGCAGCCCAGTTGCCATCGATCAGGAACTCCTGTGTCGAAGCACGGCTCAAAGGTGATTGCAAGTAAAGCTGTGCCAAAAAGGTGGTCAGGCCAACCAGCGGATTGACAGCGATGCCGGCCACCAAAGACGCTGTGCCGGTGTCCACCTCGGGCAAAATCACCACGCGCAATTGCTGTGTTTCCTTGGAAAGGTCTGCCCAGCCATCCAGTTGCACCACAGCATTGATGCCCTTGATTTGCAAGTTGCGCGTGGTGGCAATGCCATGGTCGATGCTGACATGTCCTGTCACAGAATCGAAGGCAAAACCTTCGTAGAACACGTCACGAAAATCCAGCAAAAAGCGGCGCGGCAAGGCTTGCAAGCTGAGCACGCCCAGCAGTTTGGCAGCACCTGCGTCGGCTTTGAGGAATTGACCTCGGCCCATTTTCACGTCGAACTGGCCGCTCATGCTGGGGTGGTGCAGTGTCAGCGGCGAACCGTTCCAACTGATGTGGCCTTCGAGATCGCCACTGCCGTCGCGCAGGGCGCCAGGGGTGCCCAAGCGTGTCAGCAAGTCCCCAGCATCGTTGACGGTCAAGCGAAAGTTCATTTCGGTTTTGCGCAAGTTGCTGCCTTCGCTGGCCGTCAGCCACCGGCCAGTGCTTCGCAGTGTGGCCTCCGGCAAGATGATGTTGAATTTGTTGAGCCGCCATTCGCCGGCGGGTTTGCCTCTCGGTATGGCCAGTGCACTGTTGAGTGCTTCGATTTCGATGCGTCCCAGTTTCAGGCCACGCAGTTCCAGTTGCTCGATCACGATGTCCAGCGCGGGCAGCTGGGTTGGTGGTGCATCCAACAGGCTTTCGACATCGGCTGCGCTGGATGGGGGCAGGTTCAGGCGTGCGAGGCGGGCATACAAATGGCCTGGCTGGCCACCGGTGGATTGGCGAAACTCGAGGTGCCCACTCAATTCGCGGGCATCCACGTTGGCGCGCCATGTCAAGCCATCGCGCGAACCACCGGCGACCACCTCGTGAAGGGTTCGGCCTTCAGCGGTGATGGTGTTGGCTTGCAAACCAATGCGAGTTGGCAAGTAGCTTTGCATGGCGCTGTTGTCCTTGCCAGACGCCTCTGCATTCTGGCTGGCGGGCCACAAGGCCTGCCACTCGCCGACAGAGAATTGGTCGATCGTGATGGTGGCGGCAACACCGGCTTCGGGCATGGGCGGCAAGGCGCCGTTGGCGTTGCCCAAACTCATGCTGCCGCGCAAGACGCGAGGCGTTTGACCGGACAGGTCGCGCACATACTGAACCGAGGCCACGCGGCCCAAATCAATTTGCAGGCGGTCTTGCAAATGGCTGCCGGTGTTTTGGACGCGGCTGCGTATGCTCAGCGGCATGGTCGATGCCGCTGACTTGTTCAGTGGCGCGGGCAACTTCAGTCCCAGGCCTTCCAGTTGACTTTGAATGAACAGCTCGGGTTGGCCCTGACGCCACCCCAGATTGGCGGTGTAAGGCGTGCTGCCACTGAGGTGTTTGGCCAAGTCATCAAGGGGTTGGAATTCGCGGGCTTGACGCAAGCCTTCGGCGCTGATTTCGCCTTGTGCACGCAGCTGCAATGTGGGTTCGCTGCTGTTGCTGGTGGGCCGCAAACCGCCTTCTATCCGGATCGGGCCGCCCAGAAAACGTGCCTGAACGGCATTCAGGCTAAAACCAGATTCTGAAAATTGAATCGTCCCTTGGGCTTTTTCAAAAACCGGTAACACCGTGCTTGCGCGCAAATCGTTGCTGTTCAAGGCAAGGGCGCCTTGCACTTTGGTGTTGTGCGTCGCCAGCAAGGGGATGCTCAGTTTGAGGCGTGTTTGTACGGCGCCCGTGGCTTGCATGTCATGCAAGGCCGAGCCCAAGAGCTTGTCCAAGGCTGACTTTTGAATCAGGCCGAGCACTTGCGCGGCAGGGCCTTTTTGTTCTGCAGAGACTTCCAGTGTGGCTTGCTCGGCCATGTTGGCAATTTGGGCCTGGATCCTGCTCAAAGGCATGCCCGTTTTTGCCTCGCCAGCGCGGGCTGAGGCATCGCTGAGTTTCATGCCCAATCGGTCAAACACCAGTTGCCCCGAGAGTTCGTGCAGACGCGGCCAGGGCAGGCTGTTGCTGGGCATCAAAGATGCGGGCACATAGTCCAGTTCCACACCGTTCAGACGTCCGGCGAATCGGAATTCACCTTCTTTGGGGTTGGCAAAGGGCAAACGATCGAGGTCGCCTTTGATGTTGACCTGCACCCCGTTGTAGCTGCCTTTGACCACGGCATCGCGCACATACTGGCGCACCGATGCGGGCAAAGACATGGGCAGGTAACGGTGCACACGCGCTGCATTGGCCTGGCTGACCTGGCCTTGCAACTCGAGCATGCCCAGGCCTTTCGCACGGCCATGCCATTGACCTTGCCATTGGCCATTCAGATCGGCGTTGTTCAGTTGCACAGACCATTGCGGCACGTCCCACAGGCCATCCTTGTGTTGCCAACGTGCCTGGGCATGCAGACTGTTGATGGGCACGACGGGCTCTTCCAGAATGCCTGGCAACATGAGGGCAGCGCCTGCGCCCATGTCAAGCTGCATTTGACCGCCGGCCTGTGTCATTTTGACTTGGACCTGAGCCCCTTGCACCCCTGGCCAACTTGGCGAGCGCTCCTGTGTTGCGCTGGGTGCGCGTGCTGGCAGGTTCAAATTTCTAACGTTCGCTTGGGCTTCATAGCTTTGCGGATTTTCCCAGTCACCCACCCACGCCAATTGCAGTGCGTCCACTTGGCCCATCACGTCGGCCGTTTGCAGTTGTTGGTGCAATGCATCGGGCAGCGGCAAGCGCAAAGACAGATCGCGCAGCGCTTGCAAATCGAGGTGGTCGCCCTGGATGCGGCCTTGAGCGGGTTTTCGTGCCTGAAGTTGTTCGTGGGTGTAGGTCAGCTTCAGGTTGCCACCAGGCCAATGCAAACCTTCGGCGCTGACAAAAGACAAGTTCTGCAAAGCGAGTGAAAATTTCTGTGGGAGCCGCTGCACAGAGACGCGCCCTGAGACGTGTTCAAAAGCCAAGGGCGCGCGTTGTGGGTCCAGTCGGATGTTCAGATCGGTCAGGTCGCTGTCGGCCGCGCCTCCGGTCCATTGCCCTTTTTCAAAATCGCTCCACAGTCGCAAGGCGCCTTGGCCGGACTGGATGTCTGCGCCCAGATGCACTTGCTTGCGCAGTTGTGCCACGTCGACTTTGGGGAAATAGGCGTAGGCCTGCCCTGACCAGTCTGAGAACTGTGCCGCGTGTGTGGACAGCAAGCCTCGCTTGAAGCGCCCCACCGTCACGAAACGTGCGCCCCATTCTTCGGGGGGGCTTGCGTCCAGCCGCATGTCGTGAAAACGGGTCGAATTGCGCAGGACCAGATCGACCTCACGCAACGCCAGCGTTTCGGTGGCTGCCGCCGGTTTGTCCGATGGCCGCGCCTTGCCCTTGGGCGGCAGTTGTGCACGCTCGTTGGTCCAGCGGACGGTGCCAGCACGCACGAGCACTTCGTTTTGAGAGAACAGCCAATCGGCTGCGGCGCTGTTGCCTTGCGGGTTGGGGGGTAAATCCAGACCCGCGATCAACCAATGGCCGTCAGCGGTCCACCGGATGTCCAGCTCGGGCGCGTCCAGCACCAGCTGTTCAAGGCGAAGGCGCAAGACCGACCGAACGCTGATGGCCAGCACCACGCGCGGCAAGATCAGCCCGGGGCGACCTTGGGCGTCGAGCAATTCAATTTGGCGCAGCTCAAAAGAGGGTGCCCAACCTGTCGATTGCGCAGACACGGCGCCAATGCGCACCGGCACCCCCATGGTTTGCTGGGCCAAGCGCTCCAGTGCGGGGCGGTAATCGGCGATTCGCGGCACAATCCATAAATGCAGGACGCCCCAAGCCAGCCCCAGCAACAAACCCAGCACCAGCAGCACCCAGCTCAGGGCGTGGATGCCGTGGTTCAGCCACCGAGTCAGGCGGGGAAAATGGGGGATGGACAGCACAAACGTTTGAATCAGAAAGTTGGCAGGAATTATGACCCGCAGTGTGCCTTTGGATGTCGTTCAGCCCACGAATGAGCAGGTTTCGGCAAATTTGGCTGCGTATTCACGTTTTGTGCAGCGTTTGCAGCGCCGTTATGCCGACTGGCTGCCCCTCTTGCCGCCAGGCGAGCCGACCCGAAACAGCCTGAGCGAGGCCTTTGAGGCCCTTCAGGGCAAAGGGCTGGACACGGGCTCAGCCTTGCGGGTGTTGCGCCAATTGACCATGGAGCGCCTGGTTCAGCTCGACTGCACCCAGCAGGCGCCGCTGCAGGCCATCACCCACGGCATGACCTGGCTGGCCGAAGTCACGCTCGACATCGCTTGCCGGCAGGCGCTGGCCGATCTGGACAACATCCATGGCGCGCCCATGACAGCCAACGGCCAGCGTGCCGAGCTGTGGATCGTGGGCATGGGCAAGCTCGGTGCGCGCGAGCTCAATGTCTCCAGCGACATTGACCTGATTTATGTGTACGACGAAGACGGCGAGACGGCGGGCAATGCCGAGGGCCGCAACAAAATTTCAACGCAGGAATATTTCAGCCGTGCCGTCAAACGCATGTATGCGCTGATTGGCGACACCACCGAGCATGGCTTTGTGTTCCGGGTGGACCTGGCGCTGCGCCCCAACGGCAACTCAGGCCCCAGCGTCGTGTCTTTGGGTGCACTGGAAGAATATTTGCTGGTGCAAGGCCGCGAGTGGGAGCGCTTTGCCTGGATGAAAAGCCGTGTGGTGGCGCCCCGCAGTGCGGTGGTCAGCGGCTCGGCCCAGAACTTGCGCAGCGTGGTGCTGCCTTTTGTGTTTCGCCGGTATCTGGACTACAACGTGTTCGAGTCGTTGCGCACGCTGCACCAGCAAATCCGCGACCACGCGGCCAAGCGCAGCGCGGGCCACCCCGAGCGCGCCAACGATGTGAAGCTCTCGCGTGGCGGCATCCGCGAGATCGAGTTCACCGTGCAACTCTTGCAGGTGGTGCGCGGCGGGCAGTTTCCGGAGCTGCGCACGCGCCCCACGCTGGACGCCTTGCAGCGCGTGGCCAAAGCGGGCCTCATGCCGCAGGCCACCGCCGATGCGCTGAGCGCGGCCTATGTGTTCTTGCGTCAAGTCGAGCACCGCATCCAGTACCTGGACGACCAGCAAACCCATGTCTTGCCCACACGCGATGACGACCTGGCCTGGATCGCCCAGACCATGGGGTATGCCGATACCTGCCGCTTTTTGAGCGCGCTCGACGCGCACCGCGAAGTGGTGGCACAAGAGTTCGACATCTTGCTGGGCGGTGACCGCGAGTGCAAAGGCTGCAACGGCAAAAACGGGCAACGGGCCCCTGCCGAGTTGGACGGCATCGCCAGCGTTTTCAGTGGTCGCATCGGTGAGCGCCTGGCCCAATGGCCGGGCAACCCCCGTGTGCAAGCCTTGCGCGACGATGCCCGGGGCCGCCTCATGCGCTTGCTGCAACGCACCGCCCAGTGGCTGCAAGAAGGCCGCGTCAGCGAAGAAGCCGTGCTGCGCATGGTCGACTGGATCGAGCCTTTGCTGCGCCGTGAAAGCTATTTGGCGCTCATGCTGGAGCGCCCCTCGGTGCACGAGCGGCTGCTGCGTTTGCTGGGTGCGGCCAAATGGCCTGCCCGTTACTTGCTGCAACACCCGGGTGTGATCGACGAGCTGGCTGGCGGCAACCTGTTTGACAGCCGCTTTGATGCCGCTGAATTTGAAGCCGAACTGCAAGCGCGTTTGGTCGCGCTGCAGCGCACCGGTGAAGACGACGAAGAAAGCCTTTTGAATTTGCTGCGCCGCGCCCACCACGCCGAGCAGTTCCGCACCCTGGCGCGTGACGTGGAAGGTGTGCTCACAGTGGAACAGGTGGCCGATGACTTGAGCGCCTTGGCCGATGCGGTGCTGCGCGTGACCGCGCGTTGGTGCTGGAGCCGCCTCAAGCAACGTCACCGCGACGAGCCTGCCATTGCCATCATCGCGTATGGCAAGCTAGGTGGCAAAGAATTGGGTTATGGCAGCGACCTGGACATCGTGTTTGTGTACGACGACGAAGATGAACGCGCTCAGGAAATCTACGCGGCCTTTGTGCGCAAGCTGATCAATTGGATGACGGTCAAGACCGCTGACGGCGATTTGTATGAAATTGACACCGCCTTGCGCCCCAACGGCAACGCGGGTCTGTTGGTCACGCGTTTTGAGGCCTATGCCGACTACCAAGCGCAACGCGGCAGCAACGCCGCCTGGACCTGGGAACACCAGGCCATGACGCGAGCCCGTTTTGTCATGGGACTGCCCTCACTGGCGCCCCGCTTTGACGCCGTGCGCCACGCCGTCATCAGTGCTGAGCGCGATGCGGCCAGCCTCAAGGCCGAAATCGTGGCCATGCGCGAACGCGTGCGGCAAGGCCATCCGGTCAAGGCAGACCGTTTTGATGTCAAGCACAGCCCCGGCGGCATGGTCGACGCAGAGTTTGCCGTGCAATACCTGGTGCTGCTGCACACCGCCCAACACCCTGAGCTGGCCGACAACGTGGGCAACATTGCTTTGCTGCAACGTGCAGAAAAAGTGGGCTTGTTGCCTGCGGGTGTGGGCGAAGCGGCGGCCAATGCTTACCGCGAGATGCGCCGAGTGCAGCACCGGGCGCGCTTGAATGAAGAGCCCACCGATGTGGTGCCCGCCACACTGGCCGCGCAGCGCGATGCGGTGTTGGCCTTGTGGTCAGTGGCTATGATTGAATAACCGGCTCAAATTTCTAATTGACGATAAAAGCACTTTATAGTTATTTTTTAAAGTAAATTTTTAAATTTAAAGTATCCTTTCTGAAGGTTTGCAGGCATTCAGGAGGGCATCGTGCAAAAAATCGGTTCAAACACGTTCCAAAAACGGTCGTGGATGGGGGCTTTGGTGCCCTTGCTCTTCGTCTCGCCTGCCATGGCGCAAAACGCGGAAGCATCCGTCAAAGCCTTACCTGATGTGCAGGTCAAGGACGCGCCGCTTGAATACCGGCAGTTTGAAAAGGTGGAGATCACGGGGTCGTCCATCGTGCGCAAGGAGCAAACACAAGCTTTGCCTGTACTGTCAGTCACACAGGAAGACATTAAACGAAGTGGTAGGCAAAGTGTTACGGATGTCATACAAAGTCTGCCGTCTATGAGCAATTTTGTAGAGTCAGCGCAGTTCAATACGGCTGTGGGTGGGTACTCATCAGGAGCAATTCATGGCTTGACCAATGGCACCTTGATTCTTATCAACGGACGTCGCCTAGCCCCGTTTGGTTTGCAAACGATAGCGGGCCCAGAACGTTCGGCCGTCAGTTTGAACACGATTCCTCTCGGTGATGTTGAACGTATCGAAGTGCTCAGTGATGGTGCTTCATCTTTGTATGGGTCTGATGCGATTGCGGGGGTCATCAACATTATTCTTCGGAGCGAACGCAAAGGGTTTGAGATCAGTGCTCAAGCGCTCTCACCTTTCCACGACAGAGGCGCGGGTTGGACGACCCAAATGGGGTGGGGCGCAGGCCAATTGAGACGGGATGGTTATAGTGTTTTGCTGAGTGCAGAAATGTCCCATCAAAATGCTTTGCTTGGCCAAGATCGCCCATATGCCAGTCAAGCGATCATTCCGTTCAGCCATGATGGGAAAAATTACAAAGCCTATGGAGTTTCAGATTACCTTACGCTTTCAACCTCGCCAGGTAGTTATTACCAAGCCAGTCCAAGTGTGAAATATGCCAATGCCTTTTACCAAAATGGAGCGTGCGCACATGGCACCGTGCTTTACACCCCGTCGACAGGGCCATCTCATTGCAGACTCAATGGATATTTGGATTTGGGCATATATCCAGAACAAGATGCGCGCAGATTGCGTGCCAACACGCAGATAGCATTGGAAGGAGGTCAGACATGGTTCGCGGATGTTATTTATGGAGAAACTCAAGAATCTAGGGCAACGAGTCTATGGCCAGCCGTGAGCTTGCCAGTCAGTAAAACGGCGAATCAGGCGGACTATCAACAGGCGTTGGCAGCAGGTTTGACGCCATCGAAATCAACGCTGTATTGGCGGCCAGATTTATCTCCTTTAGAGATTGTTCGAAGTGAGAAAAATTGGCAATTCTCCACAGGTTTTTGGGGTGAGACTGCAGGATGGGATTACAGGGCAGTTGCTTACAGGTCGCAGGCCCAAGCGCACCGCGGTGGAGAGTCTGTAGCCGCCATAGGCTATACAGGGTTGAAGGAGTTCACGCGTACGAATTTAACAACCGCGCTCAATGATGCCAATCCATTAACGGCACAACTGCAGAGTTTGCGTGTAGCTGCCAGAGATTGGGAAAGCGGAAAAACAGAATTGACAGCGCTGGAAGTGCGAGGCTCTCGTCCAATTTATGAAATCGAAGGCAAAGATGTCATGCTGGGCGTGGGGCTGGATTTCAGAAATGAAGAAACGGCATATCAAAAATTGATAGGTATCGACGCACCCGAAAGCTTCCGAGGGAAGAGACGCGTCATGGCGGCTTACACCGAATTGATGGTGCCTGTGACAACGGACTGGGACGTCAATTTGGGATTGCGGCATGACAATTACAACGATGTAGGAACGACAAGCAATGGAAAAATTTCCAGTCGGTGGGCTGTCAACTCTCAGTGGACTTTACGAGGGGCTTTGGGGTCAGGATTTAGGGCGCCAACAGTGGGCCAAACACAGTTGTTGAGCAGCAATTTTCGATGGGCTACGAGCAATTACACGAACCCGTGCACAGCGGAACTGGTGGCACTTGCAGCGAGTTTGAAAAATCAGCAAGGACAAGTGGGACGTTGTAGCAAAACAGCATTTGACTTTTATGGCAACGGTAACCCCGACTTGCAAGCTGAAAAATCTCAACAAGGATCGCTGGGAATTGCATTCATGCCGCATACCAATTTGCGTGTAAGCATGGACTATTGGCGGGTGAAAATTCACGACGCCATTGAAACGGTGTCAGATGCTGCAGTTTTGCAGAATCCCAATGCCCATCAGGGCAATTTCATTCTTAACAGCAGCAACAACTTGGCGATGTACTTGCCATTGACGAATATTGGAGAAATAGTGAAGTCAGGTATTGATCTGGAGGCGCAATGGCGGACCCCTTCAGATTGGGGACGGCTTGGTTTCCATGCTCAAGGGACGTATATGCTCAACTCCAAACACAGCCAGGCGACTACATCTGCTTATAGTAGTGATTTGGGGCGTTTCAATGTTGATACAGGTACAGTCATTCCACGATTTAAAAGCCGAATGACAGCAAGCATTACGCAGTCCGAGTGGACGGGGAGTCTGAGTGTTAACTATGTTGCCAGCTATACCGATGCGGATATCAACGCGACTAATTTAGAAACTTTGAAAATTGAAACCGTATCAGGTAGAAAAGTACCTTCATTCACTACATGGGATGCCACAGCTCATTATGCGATGACTAGGCAGATGGATTTTCGAATTGCTGTGCTAAATATTATGAATCAAGAGGCGCCCTTATCGTTCGCTCAAACGAGTAAACAAATCTTTGGGGCAAATACCGTCAATAGCAATTTGTGGGGGCGGACCATTCAGATTGGTATGACGGTTCGTTTCTGAGGATCATTTAAACAACAAGGGCGGCGGGGCAAGGTGCGCTGCATTTTTAACTGACAATGCGGTAAGTTAACTTGATTCTGAAGGTTCAACTTTTGCGCCAACACAATCACCCACCAGAACCCCTCCTGCTCGTTCCCGGCCTCATGTGCGATGAGGCGGTTTGGGCGCCTGTGATGCCCTTGATCGCGCAAGCCGCGCAGTGCTTGGTGGTGGACCATGGCGCGGTCAGCAGCTTGCCGCAGATGGCCGAGCAGTTGCTGCGCCAAGCGCCTGCACGGTTTGCTTTGGCCGGGCATTCCATGGGGGCGCGGGTGGCTTTGGAGGTGTTTCGGCAAGCGCCGGAACGTGTCAGCCGAATCGCTTTGCTGGACACCGGTTACCTGCCTTTGGCTGCGGGTGCGGCGGGCCAGACTGAAAAAGACAAGCGCCAGCAGTTGCTGCACATCGCCAAGACGCAGGGGGTGCGCAGCATGGCCAGCGCCTGGGTGCAGGGCATGGTGCATCCGCACCGTTTGTCGGATGCCGCCCTGATGGCGTCCATCGTGACCATGTTCGAGCGCAAGTCGGTAGAGATTTTTGAGGCCCAGATCCAGGCCCTGCTCGCACGCCCCGATGCACGGTCTGTGTTGCAAAGTCTGCATGTGCCCACCTTGATCGCTTGTGGTGACCACGATGCGTGGGCGCCCTTGGCCCAGCACCAGGCGATGCAGGCATTGGTGCCGCATGCCCGGCTGGCCGTTTTTGCCGATGCAGGCCACATGACCCCGATGGAGCAGGCCCAAGCGGTGGCAGACGCCTTGCTGCATTGGTTGGCTGCTTAATTCAATGGCTGGGCAAGGGGCAAAGAAGGCCATTAAACTGACCCGTCGGTCAATGAGGCGGGAAGTTCACATGAAACACGTTTGGAATCAAAAAAGGCTGGCCATGGCTGCCGGTCTGCTGGCATGGGCCGCGCAGGGCATGGCCGCTGGCCCTGCGGCCATGCCCACAGCCGCATGTCCGGCCTTGCTGAACCACACGGTGGAGCGTTTGCAGGATGAAAAGCCCCAGTCCTTGTGTCAATACAGCGGCAAGGTCTTGCTGGTGGTGAACACCGCCAGTTTTTGTGGCTTCACATCGCAGTACAAAGGGCTGGAGGCCTTGCATACCAGGTACAAAGACAAGGGCTTTGCGGTGCTGGGTTTTCCGTCCAACGATTTTTCGCAAGAGACCGGCAGCAACAAGCAAATCGCCGATTTTTGTGAGAACACCTTTGGCGTGAAGTTCCCCATGTTCACCAAGACCCAGGTCACGGGCGACGGGGCTTCACCGTTCTACAAACAATTGATCGCCGAATCGGGCCAAAAGCCCCGCTGGAATTTCTACAAATACCTCATTGGCCGTGACGGCAAGCTGGTGGACAGCTATGGCAGCGTCACCGGGCCAGACAGCAAGTCGCTGGTCTCGGCGATTGAGAAATCCTTGAAAACTGCACCATGAATTCTCCGCGCATGAAGTTGGCCATTGTGGGCTCGGGCATTTCAGGCCTGGCCGTGGCACACACGCTCCGAGGCGTGGCGGACATCACGGTGTTCGAAGCGGGCGATTATTTTGGCGGACACACGCACACGGTGGACGTGACGCTGCCAACGGCCAAGGGCGTGGTCACTCACGGCGTGGACACAGGGTTTTTGGTCTTCAATGAGCGGACCTATCCGAACTTGATCCAGCTGTTTTCTGATCTGCAGGTCGAGACGGCGCCGTCAGACATGTCGTTTTCGGTGAAAGTGCCTGGCGCCAAAAATGGCCGAGCCCTGGAGTGGAGCGGCACCAACCTGAACACGGTCTTTGCGCAACGCAGCAATCTGGTGAGCCCCCGTTTTTGGCGCATGCTCAGCGATGTGATCCGCTTCAACGCGCTGTGCACTCGCATCGCACAAGAGCAAAGCGAGCAAGCCTTGCAGCAGCCGCTGAAAGATTTTCTGAGCACGCACAAGTTCAGTGAGCAGTTCCGTGATTGGTATTTCTTGCCGATGCTGGGCTGCATCTGGAGCTGCCCAACCGATCAGATGTTGCAGTTTCCCGTGGCCACCATGATTCGGTTTTGCCACAACCATGGGCTGATCCAGGTGATGAACCGGCCACAATGGTTCAGCGTGGTGGGCGGTGCCCGGCAATACGTGGACAAGATTTTGGCCCACGTGCCCGACAAGCGCTTGAACACACCCGTGCGCATGGTTGAGCGCGATGAGCAAGGCGTGCGCATCATCACCGATGGGCGCACCGAGCATTTTGACGAGGTCGTGATCGCCACGCACACCGACCAGGCCCTGGCCATGCTGCGCGACGCCACGCCCAACGAACAGCATGTGCTGGGCAGCATCCGTTACCAGGCCAACCGCGCGGTCTTGCACACCGATGCTTCGGTGTTGCCTGCCAACCCCAAGACCTGGGCCGCCTGGAATTACGAGCGAGCCCCCAGCGCCGAGCGCGAGTCGTCGCGCGTGTGTTTGCATTACCTGCTCAACCGTTTGCAGCGCATCCCGTTTGAGCAGCCGGTGGTGGTCTCGCTCAACCCGGTGCAAGGCATCGATCCGTCCACCATCGTGGGCGAGTACGACTACGCGCACCCTGTGTTTGATTTGCGGGCCATCAAGGCCCAGCAGTGCTTGCCCTTGATTCAGGGCTTGCAACACACTTGGTTTGCGGGGGCGTGGGCTGGTTATGGATTTCACGAGGACGGGCTCAAATCGGGCCTGCAGGTGGGCCGCATGTTGCTCACCAAAATGAAAGCCGCTAACCCATGAATACGGCGGCTGCCTGCATAGGCTGGGGCCAGGTGCGGCACACCCGCATGCGCCCTGCGCGCCACGCTTTTGTGTACCCCACCGCATTTTTGATGTTGCCCATGCGCCGTTTGCAGGCCCATGCCGCCACAGCCGAGTTGGCCATCAACCGCCGGGCTTGGTTCGCCTTTCATGACGTGGACCATGGCGACGGACGCCCAGCCGATCAAGGCGGTGCCTTGGCCTGGATGGACGAGTTGCTGCATCAGGAAGGCATCACCGATGCGCAAGGCGAAGTCTGGTTGCAGACGTTTCCCCGTGTGCTGGGCCATGCCTTCAAGCCGGTGAGCTTTTGGTACGCGCACCGCAGCGATGGCAGCTTGGCGGCCATCGTGGCCGAGGTCAACAACACCTTTGGCGAGCGGCACTGCTACCTCTTGCCCAAGCCCCAATACGGGCGCACGCTCAGGGCAGACAAGGTTTTCCATGTCTCGCCTTTTTGCGACGTGCAGGGCGAATACCGTTTTCGCTTCATGCGCACCCAGCGCGATGGCCGCGAGCATCTGGTGGCTCGTGTGGAGCACGCCGATGCCGATGGACCCTTGATCGACACCAGCTGGAGCGGCACCCTGGAGCCGGCCACTGCGGCGGCCTTGCGCCGTGTGATGTGGCGCTTTCCCCTGCTCACGCTGGGTGTGGTGGCCCGCATCCACTGGCACGCCTTGCTCTTGTGGCTCAAAAAGGTTCCTTTTTGGCGCAAGCCCGCGCCCCCTTCATTGTTTGTGACCCGATGAAAAACGACACCGAATCGATGGCTTCCCCCTTGAATGGCGCAATGGCACCCGTGGCCGCAGCCTCTGTCCCTCTGCCCCAAGCGGCCAAGCGGGTGATGGCCTTGCTGGCCCGCTTGAAGGTGGGTACCCTCACCTTGTACGGCCCCGATGGTGCCGCACATGTGTTTGGCAACCACCAAGCCCCTTTTGCCACGCTGCACATTCAGCGCTGGGAGGTGTGCGCCGCTGTGCTCAAGTCGGGCGACATCGGCTTTGCAGAAGCCTATATGGACGGCGATTGGGCCACGCCCTCTTTGGCGGATTTGTTGCGCTTGTTCATCGCCAACCGCCGCGAGATCGAAAGCGCCATTTATGGCCACTGGCTGGGGCGCTTGGCGTACCAGGTCAAACATTGGCTGCACCGCAACAACAAAACCAACAGCCGCAAAAACATCCACGCGCATTACGACCTGGGCAATGCGTTTTACCAAGTTTGGCTGGATGGCACGATGAATTATTCGTCGGCCTTGTTTGACGGCGACAAGACCCAGGACATGGCGGAGGCGCAAAAAGCCAAAGTCCGCCGGGCCTTGCGCATGACGGGTGTCCAGCCGGGAGACCGGGTGTTGGAGATCGGTTGCGGCTGGGGTGCTTTGGCCGAGGCAGCCACCTGCGAGCTGGGTGCGCGCATCACGGGCGTGACCTTGTCCACCGAACAGCTGGCCTTTGCCCAAGCGCGCATGAGCCGTTTGGGTGTGGCGGCGCAGGCCGATTTGCGTTTGCAGGATTACCGCGACATCAGCGATGCACCGTTCGATGCGATTTGCTCGATCGAGATGATCGAGGCGGTGGGCCAAGCGTATTGGCCCACGTATTTTCAGACTGTGAGTCGCTTGCTCAAGCCCGGTGGTCACGCTTGCATCCAGAGCATCACCATCGATGACGCCTTGTTCGATCGATATGTGAAGTCCACCGACTTCATCCAGCAGTACATCTTCCCGGGTGGCTGCTTGCCCAGTCCGAGCGAGTTCCGCAAGCAAGCCCGTGCCGCAGGCCTGGAGGTGGTGGACGAGTTGAACTTTGGTCCCGATTACGCCGAGACCTTGCGCCGTTGGCGTGACAGCTTCATGGCGCAGCTGGACCAGGTTCGTGCCCTGAAGTTCGATGACCGCTTCATTCGATTGTGGGAGTTTTATCTGGCGTATTGCGAAGCGGCTTTTGATGAGGCCAACATCGATGTGATCCAGTTCACATTGCGCAAGCCCGCTTGAGCAAGCCATGTTTCGCGCCATTCGTTCATCGATCCTGACACTCTCATGCGTGGTCATGGGTGCATTGCCATCGCCATCGGCTTGGGCGGATACAGCCTTGGTGTCTGAGACGGCGGTGCCCAAGGGCGCCGTGCCGACAGCCTTTTCGCGCTTGCGTGTGTGGGGCTTTGATGTCTACGACGCCCGACTGTGGACCCTGCCGGGCTTTGTTGCGACCCGGTTTGAGCAACAGCTGTTTGCGCTGGAGCTGAAGTATTTGCGCAAGCTCGATGGTGATGCCATCGCCAGCCGGTCGATACAAGAAATGCGACGTGTAGGCACGTTCACCGAGCAGCAGGAAAAAACCTGGCTTCAGGCCATGCGGCAGTTGTTTCCCAATGTGGATCACAACGACCGCATCACAGGACTGAACTGGCCCGGCAAAGGGGTGGAGTTTTGGCTCAATGGTCAGCGCTTGGGGCTGGTGCAAGACCCCGTTTTTGCCCGGTTATTTTTTGGCATTTGGCTGCACGAACGCACGTCAGAGCCCAAGATGCGCTTGCAGCTTTTGCAAGGCTTGGCGCCGTGAATGGTGCCAGGCTCCCGAGCTGGTCCAATGAAAGGCACATCATGACTGCATTCGATCACCGTCGCCGCGCTTTACAGCGCATGGCTGTACTCCCTCTGGCCGCAAGCCTGCCCTTTGTGGGGGGCTGTGCATCGCCTCAGGTGCAGCAGTACGCGCAAGAAAAACCCAACCTCGACTTGCGCACCTACTTCAATGGCAAGGTCGACGCTTGGGGCGTCTTCACCGACCGCAGCGGTCAGGTGGTCAAGCGCTTCACTGTCGAGATGGATTGCAGCTGGCAAGGTGACGAAGGCGTGTTGGATGAAGCCTTTGTGTATTCAGATGGCACACGCCAGCGCCGCATCTGGAAGCTCAAAGCCGGGCCCAACGGCGCCTACACCGGCGTGGCCGATGATGTGGTGGGCCAAGCCCAGGGCCAGGTCAGTGGGAACGCTTTTCGCTGGGGCTACACCCTCGCCTTACCGGTTGACGGCAAGGTCTGGGAGGTGGACTTTGACGACTGGATGTACCTGATGGACGAGCGGGTGATGCTCAACAAGGCGACCATGAGCAAGTGGGGCATTCGCCTGGGCGAAGTGACTTTGTCCTTCACCCGCCGCACGCCTTTGGCTTTGCCGAAATGAAGGCCTTGAATACGCCCATCACCGACTGGACGGGCCGACGCGTCTGGCTGGTGGGCGCATCCACCGGCATTGGCTTGGCCTGTGCGCAGCAGATGCGGCAAGCCGGTGCGCTGGTGATCATTTCAGCGCGCAATCCGCAAGGCGTTAGTGACTGGGCCGCAAGCGATACGGGTGTCCAATGGCAGCCATTGGATGTCACGGTGCAGGCCGATGTGCAGGCCACAGCGCAGAATATTCTGGCGCAAGGCCCACTCGACATGGTGGTCTACGCCGCAGGCCACTACCGCGCTCAACGCGCTACGGCGATGGACTTGCAGCAGCTGTTGCAACACGACCGGGTCAATTACCAGGGGGCTTTGCAGGTGCTGGATGCCGTCTTGCCCGGCCTGTTGGCGCAAGGTCACGGCCACATCAGCTTGCTCAGCAGTGTGGCGGGCTGGCGCGGCTTGCCCAATGGTCTGGCCTATGGCCCGACCAAGGCGGCCCTGACCCATTTGGCCGAAACCCTGTACCTCGATTTGCAAGACGCGGGCATCGGCGTGAGCGTGGTCAACCCCGGTTTTGTCGACACACCTTTGACAGCGCAAAACGAGTTCACCATGCCCGCCTTGATCAGCCCTGAGCAAGCGGCTCAAGCGATGCTCAAGGGCTGGGCTCAAGGTGCTTTTGACATCCACTTTCCCAAGCGATTTACCCTGTGGCTCAAGCTCTTGCGCGTCTTGCCCTACCGTTGGTACTTTCCGCTGGTGCGGCGCTTCACAGGACTTTAACCATGGACACACGCCTTGCCACCGCCCGCCTGGCGCGGTTCTTTGAAGCGTTGACGCCGCAAAGCGTGCCGCAGTTGCATGCCTTGTATGACGCACAGGCCCACTTCAAAGACCCCTTCAACGAGGTGCAGGGATTGCCCGAGATCGAGCGCATTTTTCGGCACATGTATGTGGCGCTGGATGGGCCGCACTTCGTCATCACCAGCCAGTTGGTCGATGGGGCGCAGGCCTTTTTAACTTGGGAGTTCCGCTTTCGCTTCAAGCGCTTTGACACGCACACTTTGCAAACCGTGCGTGGCGGCAGCCACATCCTGTTCAACGAGCAAGGCTTGGTGACCTTGCACCGAGACTACTGGGATGCGGCCGAAGAGTTGTACGAAAAACTGCCCCTGCTGGGCGGGGTGATGCGTTGGCTCAAAAAGAAGGCCAACACCTGAGGTGATCCTCAAGTCGGAGCTGTAGCCCCGACGGTGAAGCGTTGCCATGCGGGGATGGATCATCGTCGCAGCTGAAGCTGCGAGCGACAGCCACATCAAGCCGGTTGGCTGTCTGCGAAGCTGGGGCGTTGCGACAGTTTGTCGTAGAGCTTTTGCAAGTTTGGATAAGGTGTGCGCCAGTCGATCTGCGGGAATCGGAAGTCCAGATAGCCGACCGCGCAGCCCACAGCGATGTCCGACAAGCTCATGTGGATGCCTGAGCAAAACGCTTTGTCGCCCAAACCCAAGCTCATGGCGCGCAGGCTGTGGTGGATTTTGTCCAGTTGTCGGTCAATCCAGGCGGTGCTGCGCTGGCCGTCTGTGCGACCGGGCCACACGGCCTCCAGGCGAGCCAGGATGGCGGCATCGAGCAGGCCATCGGCCAGTGCTTCCCAGGTTTTGACTTCGGCACGCTTGCGCCCTGCAGAAGGAATGAGTTTGCCCACGGGCGAGAGCGTGTCCAGGTACTCTACGATCACACGTGAGTCGAACACGGCTTCGCCGCCTTCCATGATCAGGCAAGGTACTTTGCCCAAAGGATTGGACTCATGGATGCGCGTTTGGTCGGACCAGACGTCTTCGCTGATGAACTGGTAGTCCAGTTTTTTCTCGGCCATGACAATGCGCACTTTGCGCACGTAAGGACTGGTGATGGCGCCGATGAGTTTCATGTGTCCAGAAGTCTTGTGAAGATGAGGACGATTCTAGGGGGGAGAATCTGCAAAGTGCCTGACAGGCCACAGGATTGTGTCGCTTAGGCTCTTGAAAGCCTCGCCAACTACAATTGGGGGATGAATTTCTCCCCCATTTCCGCCCTTTCGCCGCTGGATGGCCGCTATGCCAGCAAACTCAACGCCCTGCGCCCGCTGATGAGCGAGCAAGGCTATATGCACCGCCGCGTTCAGGTGGAGATCGCCTGGTTCATCGCCCTGTCCGATGCGGGCTTTGCCGAATTCAAGCCCCTGACCCCCGGTGCCCGCAGTTACCTGACGGCGCTGGTGAAGAATTTTTCGGAAGCCGATGCCGTGGCCATAAAAGAGTTCGAGAAGGTCACCAACCACGACGTGAAAGCCGTGGAATACTGGATCAAGTCCAAGTTCAAGGACCGTCCTGAGTTGGAGCACGTGGGCGAGTTTGTGCATTTTGCCTGCACCAGCGAAGACATCAACAACACCAGCCACGCTTTGCAGATCAAGGGTGCTCGCGCCCAGGTGATCTTGCCCGGCCTGGATGGCTTGATCGCCAAGCTGCGCGAGATGGCGCACACCTTTGCTGAAGTCCCCATGCTCAGCCGCACCCACGGCCAGACCGCCAGCCCCACCACCGTGGGCAAGGAAATCGCCAACGTGGTGATGCGCCTGAACGGCTGCCGCGAAAAAATCGCTGCGGTCAAGCTCATGGGCAAGATGAATGGCGCTGTGGGCAACTACAACGCCCACCTGTCGGCCTGGCCTGACTTTGATTGGGAAGCTTTCGCCAAAAAAGTTGTGGAAACCCCTGAACTGGGCGAGACCCAGGACAGCCATTGGGGCTTGGGCCTGACCTTCCAGCCCTACAGCATCCAGATCGAGCCGCACGACTACATGGCCGAGTTTTTCGATGCCGTGGCGCGCGCCGACACCATCCTGATCGACTTCTCGCGCGACGTCTGGG
>JACCDS012255675.1_pt1 | contig 23526 bp, 24 predicted proteins | sample 7446441 | NCBI WGS metagenome assembly JACCDS01 (sample SAMN15323445, study PRJNA562643) | freshwater metagenome | isolation source: river surface water | place: USA:Blue River Watershed | collected 2017-08-17 | reverse complement strand
GTTGTTTCAACAGGATCGTGAATATTTACATGCTCAGCGCGCCTCCACAGCGCGACGAAGAGATCCAGGAAACAGTGGCAGGCGGCGGGTTGCTGCGTACGGTTCCGGGGAATGTAGTGCAATCCATTCGCGCATTCCGGGTTACCGAACTGCAATCCGAGGCCATCCGGCTCGCCCACCACTTCCTGTATGCGAATGCTTCGCAGGCATTGACGCGCCAGCAGGTTTTGGCGGCCATCGCCGAGTCTTTTCATGTGCCCAAGCCCTTCGGCAAGAATTTCGATGCTTTGCGTAACTGTCTGACTGAGCAGATTCACAAGTCGGGTCGGCAGACCGGTTTCCTGATCGTGCTTGAACAGTTACCGAACACGCCTAAATTTGACCGTGAAGCGCGCGAGAATCTGCTCGACGTGTTTCGTGATGCTGCCGATTTTTGGGCGGAAAAAAAGATTCCTTTCAGGGTGTTCTTTTCCTTCCAGTAATTTGGATATCAGCAAGCCTCAGAACATCTGCGAGGCAAATATGCGCAGACGCTGAGTTCTGAGGGTGTTCTTGCAGGCTGGCCCGGTTTGCGTCGGCTTGCTTTCCTTCAGGCGGTCTGGCGAGAGGCAGTGCGCTGTTAAAATGCGCGCCATGAAAAAAATCGTCATCCTGATCTCGGGTCGCGGCAGCAATATGGAAGCGATCCTGCGTGCCGCCGTGGCAGAAAAGTGGCCGGCGCAGATCGTCGCCGTCATCAGTAACAAGGCAGGCGCCGCTGGACTGAAGACTGCTGAAGCGGCAGGTATTGCCGCCGTGACCATTGAACATCGCGATTATGCGGATCGCGACAGTTTTGACCGCGCGCTGTCCGAGGCGATCGACCGTTTCGCGCCAGATCTGGTCGTGCTGGCCGGCTTCATGCGCATCCTGACGGCGGCGTTCGTGACCCACTATCATGGCCGCCTGCTGAATATCCATCCGTCGTTGCTGCCCAGCTTTCCCGGCCTCGCGACGCATCAGCAGGCACTGGACGCGGGCGTCAAGTTTCATGGCGCGACCGTGCACTTTGTGACCCCCGAACTCGACCATGGGCCGATTGTCGAGCAGGCTGTTGTGCCGGTCCGGGAAGACGATACGGAATCGCTGCTTGCCGCGCGCGTTCTTGAGCAGGAGCATGTGATCTACCCGCGCGCTGTGCGCGACATCATAGAAGGTCGCGTGTGGCTGGATGGCGAGCGCGTGCGCCGCATCGCCAGCCGCTGAACCCCCAGGGCCGCATTGGCGGTCCGTCGTTTTTGTCAGGATTTCCCATGAGATTGCCCCCGTATGTCGTCGGCAGCACGGAAGAGGTTTTGCGCGAGATATTGCGCTTTTCCGGTCCGGCCGATGTGACCCTATCCCGTTATTTTCGAGAGCATCCCCGTCTGGGCGGTCGTGAGCGTGCTGCGATCGCCGAGGCGATCTATGCCCTGCTTCGCAATCGCCTGGTATTGATGCAGTTCGTCGACTCCGGCGTCGGTCCGCAAATGCGCCGCGTCGCTTTGCTCGCACTGGCGGAAACGGTCGGTGCAGAGGCGATCGCCGGTCTGTCCGAGCAAGAAACCGACTGGCTGGCGCGAGTGATGACGATTGATCGCAGCAGCCTTCCGCTGGCCGTACGTTCGAATTTTCCTGACTGGATTCGCGAGCGGCTGGTGGCGCAGTATGGCGATGAAAGTGCACAGGCACTGATGCAAGCACTGAATCGTCCGGCATCGCTGGATTTGCGTGTAAACACGCTGAAATCTTCGAAGGAGCAGGCCGAGGTCGCACTGGTCGATGCCCAGATCGGTTTTGTGCGTACGCCGTATGCGCCGCTCGGTCTTCGTCTGGCCAAAAAGCCGGCGTTACAGAACCTCGCGCTGTTCAAGGATGGCGGAATCGAAGTGCAGGATGAGGGCAGCCAGCTACTCGCGCAGTTGTTGGGCGCGAAACGGGGCGAGATGGTGGTCGATTTCTGCGCAGGCGCTGGTGGAAAGACACTCGCGATCGGTGCCGGTATGAGGAATACGGGTAGGCTCTATGCTTTCGACGTATCTGAAAAACGCCTCGCAAAACTCAAGCCAAGGCTGGCGCGCAGCGGTCTGTCCAATGTTCATCCTGTCGTTATCGCGCATGAAAATGATGCCAAGGTGAAACGTTTGGCAGGCAAAATCGATCGGGTGCTGGTGGATGCGCCTTGCAGTGGCCTGGGTACCTTGCGTCGTAATCCGGACATGAAATGGCGGCAGCAAGTCACCGATATTGCCGAGCTTAATGCCAAGCAGCAATCGATTCTGGCGGGAGCCGCGCGTCTGGTGAAGTCGGGCGGGCGTCTGGTCTATGCGACCTGCAGTTTGCTGGCTGAGGAGAATGAGCAGATCGTTGAAGCCTTCATCGCCGCGCATCCGGAGTTTGTCGTGGTGCCGGCGAATGAATTGCTAGCTTCGCAGAAAATAGCTTTGGATACCGGAATTTACCTGAAGTTGAGGCCTGATTTGCATCAGACCGATGGCTTTTTCGCTGCCGTATTCGAGCGCCGCTGATGATTCGGCCGCGGTGGTCGGGCCGCTGGCTGGCGGCGATGCTGCTGGTCGTGGCGGTCACCGCCTTTGCGCGCGATTGCCAGCGAGCCGATCATCAATCTGCCGCTGCCGAGACACCGGCCGCCGAGGCGTTCTTTCCACCGTGGGACGATGCTCAGCAACAGTTGCTGGAAGTGCTAGACGGTGCTTGCGAGCAGGTTTTGGTTCAGGCATTCGTGCTGACCAGTCGTGAAGTGGTCGCAGCGCTGATTGCCGCTCACCGGCGGGGCGTTGACGTCAAGGTGCTCGCTGATGCGCGGCAGCACGCTGAGACACCGTCGTCCCTGTTGGCAGCACTGTCGCGTGCTGGCCTCCCAGTCTGGTTGGAGGATCGCTACCAGCACGCTCACAATAAGGTGATGGTGATTGATGTTCGGTCTCACAGGCCGATTGTCGTCACAGGCAGCTACAACTTTACCTGGAGCGCGCAGCATCGTAATGCGGAGAATCTGCTGATCATTCGCGGTCATCCCGCTTTGGCAGAACGCTATGCGGCGAACTGGATACGCCACCAATCAGACGCGACGCCGCTGGCGGGCTTACCCTGACGCTGACGTGCGTGAGGAGGCTTGCGGCCAGTAGCAGCGCCGCTGGCAATGATGGGGGCATGAACCTCTGGTCACAGCCGATACCGACAAGTCATTGATTCGCAAGCCTTTAATCTTCAAAAATCAGTCGCAAACAGGACGCTGAGGCACAAAAGGCCGTACAATTAGGAGTTGGGCAGGGTAGATGCTTTGCTTTTATCCGTGTCCGCTGATTGTTTGGAGAAAAAATGACTCAGAACTACGGTCTGGATCTCGTCCTCGATTTCCTGATGAATGGTGTAACGCATGCGAGCGGCTGGGAAATCGCATTGTTCACACTTGCGGTTACGCATATTACTATTGCGGCCGTTACGATTTTCCTGCACCGCTGCCAGGCGCACCGCGCGCTTGACCTGCATGCTATCCCCAGCCATTTCTTCCGTTTCTGGCTGTGGATGACGACCGGCATGGTCACCAAGGAATGGGCTGCGATCCACCGCAAACACCATGCGAAATGTGAAACGGTCGATGACCCTCATAGCCCGGTCACCCGCGGCATTGAAAAAGTGGTGTTCGAAGGCGCCGAGTTGTATCGCACCGAGGCGAAGAACCGCGAAACTGTCGAGAAATATGGTCACGGTACGCCGGATGACTGGCTCGAGCGCAACGTATATTCAAAGCACTCGGCACTGGGCGTGTCGCTGATGCTGATTATCGACGTCGCGCTGTTTGGCGTGCTCGGCCTGACGGTGTGGGCAATTCAAATGGCCTGGATTCCGGTGACCGCTGCGGGCATTATCAACGGCATTGGCCACTACTGGGGCTACCGCAACTACGATTGCAAGGATGCGTCGACGAATATTTTCCCGCTCGGCATCCTGATCGGCGGCGAAGAACTGCACAACAACCATCACACGTTTGGCACGTCAGCGAAGCTGTCAGCCAAATGGTATGAGTTCGATATTGGCTGGCTGTATATTTCGATTCTTGCGTTCTTTGGCTTGGCCAAGGTTAAGAAAGTCGCACCGGAGCCGAAATTCGATCACTCCAAACGTGTTGCTGACACAGCGACGCTGCAATCGATCATTGCCAATCGCTATGACGTGATGGCCAAGTACGCTCGCTCGCTGCGCCTTACCTGGAGCGAAGAGGTTGAACAAATCCGCGCGAAGTCCAAGCTCGAATCGGGCTTCCTGAAGTCGAGTAAAGAACTGTTGCAGCGCGAGCCGGCAACACTGGAGTCGAACCAGAAGCAGCAGCTGTCCGAGCTGTTCAAGCACAGTACAACGCTGAAGACCATGCATGAGATGCGTGTTGAACTCTCTGTGTTGTGGGAACGCTCGCACTCCAGCACCGACCAGCTGGTCCACCAGTTGCGTGACTGGTGCGCGCGTGCCGAAGCTTCGGGCATCCGTTCGTTGCAGGAATTTTCGCTGCGTCTGCGTAGCTACGCTTAAATAAGGCATAGCGCCCTGCATCGCAGCTGCGATGCAGGTGAAATAAAAAAACCCGCTCACGAGCGGGTTTTTTTATTAAGAAGCCGATCAATTACTTGATCTTGGTTTCCTTGTATTCGACGTGCTTGCGGGCTTTCGGATCAAATTTCATGATCGCCATTTTCTCGGGCATCGTGCGCTTGTTCTTGGTGGTCGTGTAGAAGTGACCGGTACCTGCGGTCGACTCCAGTTTGATCTTTTCCCGGCCTTTGCTGGTTGCCATGATGTCTTTATTCCCTAATCTGAATTCGTTTAAACCTTGGCACCGCGTGCACGCATGTCAACGAGCACAGCATCAATGCCAAGTTTGTCGATGATGCGGATGCCGGCACTCGATACCGTCAGACGCACCCAGCGGTTTTCCGACTCAACCCAGAAGCGACGGTTCTGCAGGTTGGGCAGGAAGCGACGCTTGGTTTTGTTGTTTGCGTGGGAAACATTGTTGCCGACCATCGGCTTTTTCCCGGTTACTTCGCATTCACGTGCCACAGCAGACTCCTTGAAAATTTCCGAAATTTGGAAAACCAGAAGTGTACAGAAAAACGCATGCAGATTCAATGACTTGCAGAAAAAAATTGTGTCTCAAGGTTTTTGCTGGCATTTAACAATTCATGCTGCGGTTCTGCGGTTCTGCGGTTCTGCGGTTCGGTGAATCGGTGAATCGGTGAATCGGTGAATCGGTGAAGTCATGACCCCGTGACACCAGGGCCTCGATCTTTACGGTTTTGTGCTGTCAGCACAGTCCATGCTCGCGAAACGACCAGGTTTCGGTAGGAGTGACGATCAGGTGATCCAGCAGGTCGACTTCGATACAGCCCATGACCTGCTTCAATTTACGCGTAAGCGCTTTGTCACTCTCGCTCGGCTCGGACTTCCCTCCCGGGTGATTGTGCGCGAACACAACCGCTGCCGCATTGTGCTTGAGCGCGAGCCGTGCCACCTCGCGCGGGTAAACATAGACCCGGTCCAGCGTGCCCGTGGCCAGCTCTTCACAGCAAAGCAGTCGATGGCGCACATCGGTGAACAGCCCGAGGAAGCGTTCCTGCTGGAGCCCGTTGAAGCGATGCCGGAGGAAATTGAACACCGCTCGCGGTGAATTCAGCACAGCACCCTCTTGCAGCAGCTGTTCCAGCGCGCGTCGCTGCAGTTCGTTCACCGCGAGAAGTTCGGCACGCTTGGCATTCCCGAGTCCGTGTACGCCGCACAGCTCATCCGGCGTGGCAGCCAGCAGCCGTCCCACCGACCCGAAGCGTGTCAGTAGTGCGCTGCCCAGCTGGACTGCGCTCATGCCGGGTGTGCCGGTGCGCAGCAGGATCGCCAGCAGTTCGTTGTCGTTCAGGGTCGATGCTCCCGCCGCCAGCAGGCGTTCGCGCGGTCTCAGTTCGGCAGGCAGGTCGGTGATACGCATGAGGACTCCGTGAGGGAAACGAAGGCGGGAGAACAGCGGCGCAGCTGCGAAAGCCGACTGTACTGGAGCGTGGACCATCGGACCTGCAACTCGCCTTGCGGGCTGGCTTACAATAGCGCGCTCGTCTCCAGCCTTCAGATTTATGTCGAATTCGCCACAACCCGTTGTCACCGAAGGGGCTTTCCTGACCCTCCATTACCGACTTTCGTCGCAGGACGGCCGCGACATCGTCACCACGTTCAACGACAACCCGGCAACACTGCAGCTTGGCTCAGGCCAGCTCGTTCCCGCGCTTGAGGCAAGGCTGGTGGGACTCCCCGAGGGTAGTCACCAGACGTTCGAGCTCGCAGCGGGCGAGGCCTTCGGGCCGCGTAATCCAGAGTTATTGCAACGCGTATCGCTGGCGACGCTGCGCGAGCATTCGGACGCCGACGAGGATTACGCCGTCGGTGATGTGGTCGATTTCAACGCGCCTGGCGGCGGTCGTTTTGCGGGGGTGCTGCTCGAGCTTGCTGACGAAGACGCGCTGTTTGACTTCAACCATCCGCTGGCGGGTCAGCCGGTGAAATTCGAAGTACAGATCATTGGCATCCTCTGAGTGAATGGAGCGATCGTGGACAGTCACAGCGAAATCCTGTTAGCCCAGCCGCGCGGTTTCTGCGCCGGCGTCGACCGGGCCATTGAAATCGTCGAGCGCGCGCTGGCGCAGTTCGGCGCACCCATCTACGTGCGACATGAAATCGTGCACAACAAATATGTCGTTGATGACCTGCGCGCAAAAGGCGCGGTGTTCATCGAGGATTTGGCCGAAGTTCCGGCGGGCAGTCATCTGGTCTTTTCTGCACACGGCGTATCGCGCGCCGTGAAGGCGGACGCCGAGCAGCGTGGTCTGCAAATATTCGATGCGACCTGTCCGCTGGTGACCAAGGTGCATGTCGAAGTCGCCAAGATGCGCGACGAGGGGCGCGAGATCGTGATGATCGGGCATAAGGGACACCCGGAAGTTGAGGGTACGCTGGGTCAGAGCGAGGGTGGCATGTATCTGGTCGAGACGATTGCCGACGTCGATGCCTTGGTCGTGAAAAATCCTCAGAGACTCGCGTATGTGTCGCAGACCACGCTGTCCGTCGATGACACCGCCGACATCATTGACGCACTGAGGCGGCGCTTTCCCGGCATTGCCGAGCCAAAGAAGGGTGACATCTGCTATGCGACGACCAACCGGCAGCAGGCTGTCAAATTCATGGCGCCGCAAGTGCAGCTGGTCATTGTGGTCGGCAGCCCGAGCAGTTCTAACTCGAACCGGCTGCGCGAAGTCGCGGAAAAAAATGGCGTCGAGGCGTACATGGTCGACAACGCAGAGCAGATTGATCCTACCTGGGTCGCCGGCAAAGCGCGGATCGGCGTCACTGCAGGCGCGTCAGCGCCCGAGGTGCTGGTGCGACAGGTGATCGACCGGCTGAAGGTATTGAGTCCGGCCACGGTGCGCGAGCTTGAAGGCGTCCAGGAAAATGTGACCTTTCCGCTGCCGAAGGGCCTCTCACCCCGCGACGGCGCCTGAGCCATGGACATCCTGGTTCAGCAACTGATCAATGGCCTCGTGCTGGGCAGCATGTACGCACTGGTCGCGCTTGGCTACACCATGGTTTACGGTGTGCTGAACCTGATCAATTTCGCGCACGGCGACGTGCTAATGCTCGGTGCGATGGTGGCCCTCACGTTGCTAGAGATTGTGCAGAAAGTGAGCCCGGAGATGCCAGGCCTGTTGCAGTTGGCGATTGCGATCGCCGGCGCGGTTCCGGTCTGCGTCGCTGTCAGCGTGCTGATTGAGCGCGTGGCTTATCGTCGGCTCCGAAACGCGCCGCGGCTCGCGCCGCTGATTACGGCGATCGGCATTTCCATCTTGCTGCAGACGGTGGCGATGATGATCTGGGGCCGCAACCCGCTGCCGTTTCCGCAAGTGCTGCCGAGCGAGCCATTACCATTCTTCGGCGGTTTGATCACGCCGACCCAGATCCTGCTACTGGCGCTTGCGGCGCTGGCGATGGTGGCACTGGCGCTGCTGGTCGAGCGTACCCGCATGGGTCGGGCGATGCGCGCAGTTGCCGAAAATCCGCGAGTGGCGGCGCTGATGGGCGTCGATGCCAACCGGGTGATCGTATTTACCTTCGCCATCGGCGCGACCCTGGCGGCAGTGGCAGGCGTGATGTGGGCCGCTAACTACGCATCGGTGCAATTCGCCATGGGCTTCGTGCCGGGACTGAAAGCATTTTCTGCCGCTGTTCTTGGCGGTATTGGCAACATCTATGGCGCCATGCTTGGCGGGATCCTGCTTGGTTTGATCGAGAGTCTTGGCGCAGGTTATATCGGCGACCTCACCGCAGGCGTTCTTGGCAGTCATTACCAGGACATCTTTGCATTTATCGTGCTGATTCTGGTGCTGACGCTGCGTCCGTCGGGCCTGATGGGCGAGCGGGTAGCCGATCGATCATGAGCGCTGCGCAATGAACTCCCGCTTCGTTCAATCCGCAGCTGCGAGGATCGTGCTGCTCGCGATCCTGGTGCTGGCATTTCCGTTCGTCGCATCGCAGTTCGGTAATTCGTGGGTGCGGATCGCCGACATTGCACTGCTCTACATCATGCTCGCCCTCGGGCTAAATATCGTGGTCGGCTTCGCGGGCCTGCTGGATCTGGGCTATATCGCTTTTTTTGCGATCGGTGCGTATCTGGCCGGCTTGCTCGCATCGCCACAGTTTGCAGTGGTACTCGAGTCGCTGCAGATGGAGTATCCGGCCGCCGGCGAATGGTTGCTCCAGCTGCTCGAGCCGGCTGTTGCTGCCAACGGCATTCATCTGTCGGTCTGGCTGATCGTACCGGTGGCAGCGCTGGTCGCAGGCGTAGCCGGTGCATTGCTCGGCGCGCCGACCCTGAAGCTGCGCGGCGATTATCTGGCGATCGTTACACTCGGCTTTGGTGAAATCATCCGCATCTTCATGAACAACCTGAACGGTCCGGTGAACATCACCAATGGGCCGCAGGGGATCAATCTGATCGATCCGGTGCGCATTGGCGAGCTGTCTTTGGCCGGTGAGGCGGGCGCTGGCGGGGTCGTGCGCATTGGCAGTCTGGCGATGCCGTCCGTGAACGCCTATTACTATCTTTTCCTGCTGTTGTGCGTGGCGACCGTGTTCATCTCGGCGCGGTTGCAGCATTCGCGTCTCGGGCGTGCGTGGATCGCGATCCGCGAGGATGAAATCGCCGCTAAGGCGATGGGTATCAACGTGCGCAACATGAAGCTGCTGGCCTTTGCGATGGGGGCGAGCTTCGGTGGCGTTGCCGGTGCCATGTTCGGCGCTTTTCAGGGATTCATCTCGCCGGAGTCATTCAAGCTGACCGAGTCGATCGCTATCCTCGCTATGGTGGTGCTGGGCGGCATAGGGCACATTCCAGGTGTCGTGCTGGGTGCTGTGCTGCTGGCCGCGCTGCCCGAGGTGTTGCGGCACACGGTGGAGCCGGTGCAAATGGCCTTGTTCAACCGCACCTGGATCGATGCCGAGGTGTTGCGACAACTGCTGTACGGGCTGGCACTGGTGCTGATCATGCTCGCTCGTCCTGCCGGGCTGTGGCCGTCGCCGCGTCGTGAGGACAGAATGGCAGCCGGCGCTGGCGGAGGCGCGGCATGAAGGACGTTTTGCTCGACGTGCAGCGAGCCGGCAAGCGCTTTGGCGGACTGCAGGCGCTGGCCGACGTTAATCTCATGGTTCAGCGCGGTCATATCCACGGTCTGATCGGACCGAATGGCGCAGGCAAGACGACCTGCTTCAACGTCATCACCGGCATGTATCAGCCGGACAGCGGCAGCTTCACGCTGGAGGGCAAGCCCTATTCGCCCAGTGCCCCGCACACCGTCGCGCAAGCCGGCATCGCGCGAACTTTTCAGAATATTCGCTTGTTCGGCGACATGAGTGCGCTTGAGAATGTGATGGTCGGTCGCCATGTGCGCACCTTCCAGGGGGTGCTCGGTGCCGTGTTACGGCATCGTGCTGCGCGTGACGAAGAGCGTGCGATTGAAAGCAAGGCGATGGCGCTGCTCGAGTTTGTGGGCATCGCTCACCTCGCGCAGCGCACCGCGCGCCATCTGTCTTATGGCGATCAGCGTCGCGTCGAGATTGCGCGTGCACTGGCCACCGAGCCGCTGCTGCTGGCGCTGGATGAGCCGGCTGCCGGCATGAATGCCACTGAAAAAGACAGCCTGCGCCAGCTGCTGCAGCGGATACGCGACGGCGGCACCACCATCCTGCTGATCGAGCATGATGTGAAACTGGTGATGGGTCTGTGCGACCGTATCACCGTGCTCGATTACGGCAAGGTGATCGCCGATGGCACGCCATCGCAAGTGCAGGCCGACCCGGCGGTGATCGCGGCTTACCTGGGCGGGGAGGCTGCATGAGCGCGACCTCGGAAACCCTGCTCGAGGTGCGCGGACTGTCGGTGGCCTTCGGTGGCATCGAGGCCGTCAAGGAAATTTCACTCGACGTCGGTGCAGGCGAGCTGGTCACGCTGATCGGTGCCAACGGGGCTGGCAAGACGACCACGCTGAAGGCGATCACCCGTACGCTGCCGGCCGCGCGAACCGCCGGGGCAATACGCTTTGCCGGGAATGCGATCAATGCGTTGCCGGCACATTTGTTGCCGGCCCGCGGACTGGCGATGGTGCCCGAAGGACGCGGCGTCTTTACGCGAATGACGATACGCGAGAACCTGCTGATGGGCGCATACGCGCGCGGCGACATCGCCGGCATTGAGGATGATATCGATCGCTGGTTTGCCACCTTCCCGCGGCTGAAGGAACGTCAGTCTCAGCTGGCAGGTACGCTGTCCGGCGGTGAGCAGCAGATGCTGGCAATGGCGCGCGCGCTGATGGGGCGGCCGAAGTTGCTGTTGCTTGATGAGCCATCGATGGGCCTCGCCCCCATCATGGTCGAGCGCATCTTCGAGGTGGTGCGTACCGTCGCGCAGCAGGGCGTGACCATACTGTTGGTCGAGCAGAACGTCAGGCAGGCGCTGTCGGTGGCAACGCGTGGCTATGTGATGGAAAGCGGGCGTATCGTGCTGCAGGATACGGCCGCGAGCCTGTTGCAGGATGCGCGGGTGGTGGAAGCTTATCTGGGCGGCTGAACAGCTGCCGCGCCTGTTGCCACGCATCAGTCTGCAACGCGCTTGGTGTAAGCCTCGAAATGGCCGGCCAGGTCAACGATGCCGCCGACGCGCGCGCCTTCGCCTATGGTCACAACAGCGAGCTCGCCGTTGAGATCTGTCGAAACGAGTTTGAACTTCACGTACTGATCTTTCGCATCGCCGAAATAATCGCGATTGATTGTCGCGATCAGCCACTCGGTCAGTGGACCGTCCGAGTGCAGTGCATTGCGAGTTTTCTCGGTTCCGCCGCTTTGCTCGACCAGCAGTTTCTTGTAGTGCCTTGCCTTCGCCGTATGCTCGCTGTGATAATCGCCGGTCACATGCTGCAGCATTGAAATGATCAGGCAATTGTGTCGGTTGCCTTTGTTGGGCCGAATGTCAAAGCCCCTCTTCCGCAAAACATCCCTGAGCTTCTCGCTCAGTGAGCGCTGCTCGACGATCTCATGGTCCGGCACGTGTGTGCGCGGGGTTTTTTTCGGTGTGTTGTCGTGTTCGAGACTGGCGGCTATGCCCAGCGCCAGCGCCTGATCATTTGCTTCCTGGATGGATGCCGGATCGCGTGCTTCAAGGGCAAACAACTGTGCCTGGGTCAGCGCGCCGTCCCGGGCTAACTGTTGTGCCCCGGTCGGTCCGTCATCTTCGTGCATCAGACTCGCACGTAGTGCTTGTTGCAGCGCAGCATCATCGGCGCGGTCGATTTCTGCCTGACTTTTCGACTGGCTTTTACGTTGGTTTTCCGAGATGAATGCGTCCAGATTCCGTGTTGGGGTACGGGGGATAGACATCGTGAACTCCAAGGCAAAGTAGGAAGTTTCCTATGTGCCCCGTCGCTCGACAGAGTTCCTTTCAGTCTTTGTCAGCCCCGGCGGACTGCCTTGCCTGCCGTAGCACATCAGCCGGAAGCAGTTTCATAACCACCGGCAATACGACACCGATCAGCATCAGGTCGTCGATCCAGCCCATCAGGGGTATCCAGTCCGGAATGATATCGATCGGGCTCAGCACGTACACGGCCATGCCAAGCAGCACCAGCTTTCCGTGCCATTTCAGTGCCGGATTGCGCCACGCATGCCAGCCCACTCGCAGATGGCCGCTAGCGACCTTTAGCCGGGCGACCAAACGCAACAGCATGGTGTCCTCCCTTTCAGAGCGAAATGAGACAGCCGTCGTGGCCGCCGGTGCCCGGCCGGACATCAGGCCGGGTTCGAGCTTGCTCAGCCGTTGTCAGCCCTTGCGGTATTTGACCACCTTCTGTCGCTGCTCACCGAGTCCCTCAATACCCAGATGCATTTCGTCACCCGGCGACAGGAAGCGCTGCGGTTTCATGCCCATGCCGACACCCGGTGGTGTGCCGGTGCAGATAATGTCGCCCGGCATTAGCGTCATGAAGCGACTCACATAGCTGACGATCTTCGCGACCGAGAAAATCATCGTCTTTGTGTTCCCGGTCTGGCAGCGCTCGCCGTTCACATCCAGCCACATGGCCAGGCGCTGCGGATTCGGCACTTCATCGCGCGTCACCAGCCACGGTCCGACCGGGCCGAAGGTGTCGCAGCCCTTGCCCTTGTCCCAGGTGCCTCCGCGCTCAAGCTGGAAGGCGCGCTCGGATACGTCATTGACGACGCAGTAGCCCGCTACATGCTCAAGCGCCTGACGCTCGCTGACGTGCTGTGCCTTGGTACCGATCACCACGCCCAGCTCGACCTCCCAGTCACCCTTGGTTGCGTCCTTCGGTAGCATCACGTCGTCATTCGGGCCGTTCAAGCAGCTGATCGCTTTCATGAACATGATCGGCTCCGTCGGGATCGGCATGTTCGACTCGGCTGCGTGATCCGAGTAATTCAATCCGATGGCAATGAACTTGCCAATGCCGGCGACCGGCACGCCGTAGCGCGGCTTGCCGCGCACCGCAGGCAGCTTGGCCGGCTTCACTTTGGAGAGCTTGGCGAGTACCTTGTCGGACAGGGCTGCCGGCGTAATGTCATCGATCACTGTCGACAGGTCGCGCAACTTGCCTTCGGCATCGATCATTCCGGGTTTTTCATGGCCTGGGCGGCCGTAACGTACCAGTTTCATCTGTCTCCCTTTGCTTGTTGGTTGATATCGGTGGCCAACGCATTATGCACGCTGGGACGTGCGGCGGATATCGCGGCCGCCATCGCACACGATGGGGAGCCGCAGCGAAGCTTGGGCAGATTACCCATGTTTTTCATATTCACCCGCCGGGTTATCAATTTCCATCGCGTGCACGCTGTGTTATTTTCGGCGAACTTTTACGCATGACGGTTCACATTCCAAAAGGGGGACTTATGTTCAAACCATATCGCGGCGTGCTTGCGGCATTCGGCCTGGCTTCCGTGCTGGCGATGTCGCCGAGTTACTCGGCACCGAGCGAAGCCGATTTCCTGGTCGTTCCTCCGGAGAAGCTCGTCTGGAAAGACGCTGGCGGCGGCGCGAGGGTCGCGGTGGTCTATGGCGACCTCTCGAAGCCGGGCATGTATGTGATCCGCGCGTATTTTCCGCCCGGCGTGATGAGTTCGCCGCACTTTCATGGCGAGGACCGGCATGTGATCGTCGTCGAAGGTACCTGGAATGCAGGCACGGACGATAGTTGGGATCCCGACGCAACCGAGCCGCTGTCGACAGGCAGCTATATGTTCCACAAGGCCGGCGCGGTCCACTACGACGGCTCGGCGGGCGACAAGGGCGCAGTGGTGCAGATCGTCGGCATGGGACCGAGCAAGACGACTTTCCTGTTTCCGAAAGAAGGCAATTTCGGCAAGCCGCGCAAACTGAACTGAACCGCACGATGAAGAAAATACTTCTTACGCTGGCCATCGTCGCCAGCCTGCCGGCACATGCCGAATGGATCTCCTATCAGCGCAGCAGTGATACCGACGAGCTGGTGGATGCGCAGCCAGTCAGCCAGGATGGCGGCCGCCTGAAAATCTGGACGCTGACGAATTACACGAAGCCGATGACCACCCTCGAAGGGCAGGATTATTTGTCTGAGAAGATGCTGACCACAGTGGATTGCGCGGCCAGGAAGGTGGGCGCCGAGCAGGTCATCCGCTACGGCGCCGTCAACGCCGGAGATGATGTGATCAGCGCGATGGAAACGCCGCTGCGTCTAGTCAAGGTCAAGGCAGGCAGCACCGAGGACGCGTTGGTGGCGCAGCTCTGCCGCTAATCAGGCATTACACTACATGAGTATAATTTAAATAATAAAATTGCAATCCGGCCATCGGGCAGTCTGCTGCGTCTATACTCAGGGGAGCCAATTCCCCTGACATGTCGTGTCCCGCTGCATACTGCCGGGTCATCGTGCATTCCGGGTTTGCTCCAATGCGAAAGGCGCAGTCATGGATCTGGTAGCTGAGAACTTGCATGTCTGGCTGGACGAGGCGCAGGATCGCGAGCTCGACGCGCTGCCTTTTGGAGTGATTGGCCTTGATGAGGCCGGTTTGGTTTGCCGCTACAGCGCCGCCGAGGCGCGGATGGCCGGTCTGGAACGCGAGCAGGTGCTCGGCCGGCATTTCTTTAATGAGATCGGTCGTTGCATGAACAACAGCCTGGTCGCGAAGCGTTTCAGCGATGCACTGGCAGGTAACGACCGACTCGATCTGCTGTTTGACTATGTGCTTGCCTTCCGGTCGCAACTCACCCCTGTCAAACTTCGCTTGTTATCCGATCCGGGATCGCGGATACGTTACCTCCTGGTGCAGCGACTGCAGCGGAAGGCCGAATGACTGCCAGTGATTCACCGAGTGCAGAGCACCTGAGAGAATTTCTTTATCACGCGCCGGTCGGCGTGGTGGAGACAGACATGGCTGGTCGGGTGGTCTTGCTGAACCCGGTCGCCATACAGTTACTGATGCCGCTGGCGACCAGTGGTGATTTCCTGACCAACCTCTGGGTGACGCTGGATTCGCTGGTACCGCAACTGCGATCGATCCTCGAATCCGCACCCGCGCACAATGGCCACTTGCTGACGGATTTCCGGATCATGCTGCCTGCCGGCCTGCACGGTTCAGCTGATGCGAATTGCCTGTCGCTATCCTTGGTGAAGGTCGGTCCCGACACCGTCATCACCACGATCGCCGACATCTCGGAAGCGGTCAAATACGAGTGGCTGCTCGGCAAGCAGGAGGCAAGGCTGAATGCGACCATGGCCACGCCGGCGCAGCACGCGCAAGTGATCCTGGCGCCGGATGGCACCATCGTGAGCTGGAACGCCTCGATACAGCGGCTGACCGGATTTGATGCTGACCAGATGCTGGGCAAGCCCTATTCGCAACTGTTCGCGGCGGATGTCATCACGCCAGACGGCATGAGCGACCGCCTGATCGAAGCGCAGCGCACCGGCGTCAGTTTCGCTGAGGGCAAGATGCTTCGCGCCGAGGGTGAGCCCTTCCTGGGCCAGTCCATTATTTTTTGTATTGAGCCCAGCCTGCGGAGTGACGGTTATGTGCTGTTGCTGCGTGATACCGGCGAGCACCGCGAAACGATTGACGCCTTGCTGAAGGCTGTCCGGTCGGATCAACTGACGGGTCTTGCCAACCGGCGCGGACTGCAGGAGGCAGCCGATCTGGAGTTTGAGCGGTATGCGATCCGACCTCGTGACATCGCGCTGCTCATGCTGGATGTCGATCATTTCAAGCAGATCAATGACATGTACGGCCACCCTGTCGGTGACCAGGTGCTGCGCAGCCTGGCGTCCGCGATGTTGGGTAGCGTACGCAATATTGATGTGGTCGCACGTCTGGGTGGCGAGGAATTCGCGGTGCTGCTACCGTCCACCGATTTGCAGATGGCCGTACGTGTCGCCGAACGCATCCGCGCCCGCATTGCCGAGCAGCGTGTGCGCGCCGGTGACCGGGAGATCAGCTACCGGGTCAGCATCGGTGTCGCCAAGTTTGTCGGCGGCATGAAAGGCCTCGATGATCTGCTTGCAGTGGCCGACACAGCCTTGTACCGTGCCAAGCACGAGGGGCGCGATCGCGTCTGTGTCGCTGAAGGCGATGCTTGATTATTTTAATATCCGGAACAAATTATTCGCATCATCGGTCCAGACGCCCAGTCCTTCGATCAGCGGTGGCTGCACGGCAGCCTCAGCGATTTTGACGTGCATCAGCAAGCTCTCGCTGCGTGTCACCAATATCCAGTCAGACGCTACTGCGGGGCCGGCCGGATTCGCATCACTGACCAGCACTGCATGCATGGTCTGCTCCGCAGCGAGATTCGCAATCACGGGGGCCAGCGCCAGAAAGCGGTTGGAAACGTGGAATGCGATCACGCCATCCTCTTTCAGGTGGCGGAGGTAGATGGCGAGCGCCTCGCGCGTGATCAGATGCACCGGTATTGAGTCGCCCGAGAAGGCGTCGATGGCCAGCACGTCGAAGCCGTTGGGGGCTTCTTTTTCCAGATTGAGCCTGGCATCGCCGAGCACTGTGTCGACGGCGGCCCGGCTGTTGCGCAGATAGCCAAACTCGTGACGGGCCAAGGTGATGACGGCTGGATCGATATCGTAGAAACGGAAGCGGTCTTGCGGACGGCCATAAGCCGCCAGCGTGCCCGTGCCCAATCCGACGATGCCTACCTTGCGTGGGCCGGCGTCGGCGGTCGCTGCGAGTACGCGGCCAATGCCGGAACTCGGGCCGTAATAGGTGGTGGGCTGGCCCTGATACCTGCCGCCAAGGTATTCCTCGCCGTGCAGGATCGTGCCGTGTACCAGGCGTCGCGCGGTGACTCCGTCGGTGCCCAGCACGTCTCGCACCAGCAGGCGTCCATAGAAATTTCGCTCCAGCAGGCGCGCTGACTTCAGGTCATTGCGCACCTGTGCCACGAGAGCCACGGCGAAACATATCGCGAACAACAGCGCGGACAGGCACATCAATCGTCGCTGCCGCAGCAGGCTGGCGACCAGCAGCGCGATCAATACAAAACCCATGCCGAGCTCGTAAAACGACGGAAGTACGCGCGGCGCGATCAGGCCGACGAGCATGCCCCCCGTCGCCCCGCCCAGCGATAACGCGAGATAAAAGCGCGTCAGGTAGCGTGGCGCCGGACGCAGTGACGCCAGTTCACCGTGCAGCACCATGCAGCCAACGAACAGTCCCGCGCAGTACAGCGGTATCGCCACCTTGAGATTCAGACCGAAGTTTGACTGAATCAGCCCGTACGCGCAGATCGCGAGCAGGAGGAACATCAGAGGCAGGAATAGCGCGCGGTGATACCAGCGGTCGCTTTCGAAACACAGTACGAAGCTCAGCAGATAAAGCGTCAGCGGCACGATCCACAGGAAGGGAATGACAGCGATGTTCTGGGTAATGTGGTTCGTGATGGCCAGCAGCAGCCACGATCCCATGGCCGACAGCGCTATCCACAGAGCGTGCTGGCGCAGCGTCGGCGCGCCGGCCGCAGGGCGCTCGGCCGGCGGCGTTTGCGTCTGCTGCGGCCGGACGCTGCGCACCAGCGCGATACCGGATGCCACGCACAGCAGCGTGAAGCCGGTATAGACGAACGACCATACGGATGATTGCTCTGCCAGTGGCAACCAGGGTTCGATCAGGAATGGATAGCTGAGCAGTGCCAGCAGCGATGCCAGATTCGACAGCGAATACAGCCGGTACACACGCGGCCCTTCGCCGGATGTCGCTGCCCATGACTGGATCAGCGGTCCTGTGGTCGACAGCATCAGATAAGGCAAGCCGACGGTGGCACTTAACAGCAGCAGGATGTGCAGACCGGGGTCTTCATTGCCGTCCGGCTTCCAGGCACTACCCGCCAGCACCGGCAGTGACAGCAGGCTGACAGCCAGCAGGAGCGCGTGTAGTCCGACTTGCCGAATGGGCAAGAGTCGCCGGCTGACCTGATCCGCATAGGCATAGCCGAGCAGCAGCAAGGTCTGGAAGAACACCAGGCAAGTCGCCCACACGGATGCCGAGCCGCCGAACCACGGCAGAATGTGTTTCGACACGATGGGCTGAACGAGGAAGAGCAAAAAGGCGCTGGAGAAGATGGTGGCAGCGTGCAGAATTGCGCTCATGAGGCGGATGTTGTTATAAACGTGCAAATCAATGTAGCACGCCGACGCAGCGATACGGGGGTGTTGGTGCCAATCGCCGCGGACATGGGGCGCCGGGGCTGGGGGAATCGTGAGTTTCCAAAACAGATCATGGATGCTGGTCGTTGCGCTGCTGACGGTTGCAGTTTTCGTTATCGTTCGCTGGCAACCGTGGCGCGATGCCGGTCCTGGCGAGGGCTTCGTCAGCGGCAATGGCCGAATCGAGGCGACGGAAGTCGCGGTGGCCGCGAAGCTGTCCGGACGGATCCGCCAGATCCTCGTCAGCGAGGGCGAATTCGTGAAAGCCGGACAGACGGTGGCGCGGATGGAGATCGCCAGCCTGCAGGCGCAGCATGACGAGGCGGCCGCACGTTTGCAACAGGCGCGAGAATCGATTGCTGGCGCCCATGCGCAGGTGCGACTGCGCGAGAGTGATCAGCAAGCCGCGCTCGCCCTGGTCATGCAGCGCGAGAGCGAACTCGAGGCAGCCAACCGCCGGTTGCTGCGCTCGGAACAACTGACGCACGAGGGATTCTTCTCCGCGCAGACCCTCGATGATGATCGTGCGCGTGTACGCAATTTGAATGCGGTACTCCGCGCGGCACAGGCGCAGGTGCGCTCGGCGCAAGCGTCGATTGTTGCGGCACGTACGCAAGTCAGGGGTGCACTCGCCAACGCACGCGCGGCGCAGGCTACGCTTGACCGCATCGATGTCGAGCTGGCCGACAGCGACCTGAAGGCACCACGCGACGGGCGCGTGCAATATCTGCTCGCGCGGGAGGGTGAGGTGATTGCTGGCGGCGGCCGCGTGTTGAATCTGCTCGATCTCTCGGACGTCTACATGACCTTTTTCCTGCCTGAGACCATCTCCGGTCGGGTGGCGCTGGGCAGCGAGGTGCGCATCGTGCTTGACGCGGCGCCGCAGGTGGTGATTCCGGCGACCGTGTCTTTTGTGGCCAGTCATGCGCAGTTCACGCCCAAGGCAGTCGAAACGGCCAGCGAGCGGCAGAAGCTGATGTTCCGGGTGCGCGCGCAGATCGATCGCGAACTATTGAATCGGCATCTCACGCAAGTCAAGACCGGTCTGCCCGGCGTGGCCTGGCTGAAGCTCGATACACAAGCGACCTGGCCCGTCCGGCTGACGGTCACGCCGGGCTTGTGACTGCCGTGACCGGCCCGCCCGCCGTCGCACGGCTTGCCAACGTCTGCCTGCGCTACCGTGACACGATCGCGTTGGGCGATGTGTCGCTGGATATCCCGGCTGGCAGGATCGTTGGTCTGATCGGCCCGGACGGCGTTGGCAAATCCAGTCTGCTCGCACTGGTTGCCGGCGCGCGTGCGATACAGCAGGGCCGCGTCCAAGCCCTCGGCGGCGACATGTCACGGCGACGGCATCGGGCGTTGGTCTGCGCGCGCATCGCTTACATGCCACAGGGACTCGGAAAAAATCTGTATCCCAGCCTGTCGGTCGGGGAAAACCTGCTCTTCTTCGCTCGTCTGTTCGGGCATGACGATGACGAGTGTCGTCGCCGTATCGACCAACTGACCCGCAGCACGGGCTTGTATCCGTTTCTAGACCGGCCGGCTGGCAAGCTGTCTGGTGGCATGAAGCAAAAGCTCGGCCTGTGTTGCGCGCTGGTTCACGATCCGGATCTGTTGATCCTCGACGAGCCCACCACCGGCGTCGATCCGCTGGCGCGTGCACAGTTCTGGGAACTGATTAACCGGATCCGCTCCGCCCGCCCGGGCATGACTGTACTGGTCGCCACCGCCTACATGGAAGAGGCCGAGCGTTTCGACTGGCTGGTCGCTATGGATGGCGGCCGCGTACTGGCCACCGGTACGCCGACCGAACTGCTGGCGCGTGCCGGCAAGGATCACCTTGAGGAAGCCTTCATTGCACTGCTGCCCGAAACACGACGTCGTGGTCATCGCGGGCTACCGCCTGCACCGCCGCCGTCGGCTGATGAGAATGAAATGGCGATCGAGGCGCGTGACCTGACGATGCGCTTCGGCGACTTTGTCGCCGTCGATCATGTGAACTTCCGGATTCGACGGGGAGAAATCTTTGGATTCCTCGGCTCCAACGGTTGTGGCAAGTCGACCACGATGAAGATGCTGACCGGCTTGCTGCCGGCCAGCGCAGGTCAGGCATGGCTGTTCGGTCAACCGCTGGATCCGCGTGACATGCGTACACGCCGCCGCGTCGGCTACATGTCGCAGTCATTTTCGCTGTACGACGAACTCACGGTAAGACAGAACCTGCTGCTGCACGCAAGATTGTTCGATGTGCCGGCTGCGCAGGTAGATTCTCGTGTCGCAGCAATGATCGAGCGCTTCGGCTTGTCCGGGCAGCAGGATGCATTGCCACCGGCGCTGCCACTGGGACTGCGTCAGCGCTTGTCACTGGCCGTCGCCGTGGTGCATCAACCTGAACTGCTGATTCTCGATGAGCCGACATCGGGGGTGGACCCGATCGCGCGCGACGAATTCTGGCAATGGATGATGGAGCTCGCTCGGCGCGACAAGGTCACGATCTTCATTTCGACGCACTTCATGAACGAGGCCGAGCGCTGCGACCGCATCTCGCTTATGCACGCAGGCCGTGTGCTCGATAGTGACACGCCGGCGAATCTGATAGCGAAGCGACAGACCGTCACGCTGAACGATGCCTTCATCAGTTATCTGCAGGAGGCCACGGCCGGAGATGGGACGACTCAGCCGCTGCCGGATGCTGTGCTGCGCTCTGCCGCCGATCCAAGCGTTGTTGAGGATGGAGCTGGCGTGGTCGATACCATGGATACCACCGATCAGATGGAATCGAAAAATGTGGCGGCCGGGCTTGGCGCCGCCGGTACATCAACACCGAGACCACACTGGTGGGTGCGTCTGCGTGACAGCCGACGCCGCATAGTCACTCATTTGTGGCGAGAATCCCTCGAGCTACAGCGGGACCCGGTGCGCAGTGCGCTGGCGCTGCTCGGTTCGCTGCTGCTGATGTTCGTGATGGGCTACGGCATCAATATGGACGTCGAGGACATGAGTTTTGCAGTGCTGGATCGCGACCAGAGTGTGCTGAGCCGCGACTATGCGCTGAACCTGTCGGGATCGCGGTATTTCTCGGCACAGCCGCCACTGCAAGACGATGAGGACATGGATAACCGGATGCGCAGCGGCAGACTGGCGCTCGCTCTTGAGATTCCGGAGGGATTCGCCCGTGAGCTCGAGCGTGGTGGCAAGGTTCAGATTGGTGCTTGGATCGATGGCGCAATGCCGGCACGCGCCGAGACTGTTGCCGGTTTTGTGCAGGGAATGCATGGCCACTGGCTGACGCAGCAGGCGCAGATGCGCACCGGCAGTGCCGTTGCAGCAGCGGCGACTGTGGAAACGCGATTCCGCTACAACCCGGATGTGAAGAGTCTGCTGGCCATTGTGCCGGCCGTGATACCGCTGCTGCTGTTGATGATGCCGGCGATGCTGACCGCGCTGGCGATCGCGCGCGAAAAGGAGCTGGGTTCGATCATCAATTTCTATGTGACTCCCACTACCCGAATCGAATTCCTGCTGGGTAAGCAGTTGCCCTATGTTGCACTGGCCATGGTGAATTTTTTTCTGATGACCTTGGCTGCGGTGGCCTTGCTCGGCGTACCGCTGAACGGCAGCCTTCCAGCGCTGACGCTGGCTGCACTGTTGTTCAGCTTGAGCTCGACAGCGATAGGCATGCTGATCGCGACGCTGGTGCGCAGCCAGATTGCAGCAATCTTTTTTGCGATGGTGGCCACGATGATCCCGGCCGTCCAGTTTGCAGGATTGATCAATCCGGTATCGGCGATGGAGGGTGCGGGCCGCTGGATCGGCGAAATTTATCCGGCCAGCCACATGGTGACGATCAGCCGAGGCGTATTCAGCAAGTCGCTGTATTTTGATGATCTGGCGTCGTCTTTCTGGCCGCTCGTGCTGGCAGCGCCAGTGATTTTTCTGTGCGCGGCCGCGCTGCTCAAGAAGCAGGGGAGCTGACATGCGCCATCACCTGCATCGTGTTTTCCTGCTCGGCGTAAAGGAATTGCGTAGCCTCTGGCGTGATCCGATGATGCTGTTTCTGATCGTCCTCACGTTTACACTGGCGGTCTACAGTGCGGGCAAGTCGATGCCCGAGACGCTGCACCGGACGGCAATCGCGATCGTTGATGAGGATGATTCGCCGCTGTCGGCTCGGATCTTCACGGCGTTTTACCCGCCAAGCTTTACGTTGCCGCAGCGGATTGCGCTGTCCGATGTCGATCCTCTGCTCGATGCCGGTCGCTACACGCTGATCCTGGTGATAGCACCCAATTTCGAGCGTGACGTGTTGGCAGGCCGGCAGCCCGCGGTGCAACTGAACGTCGATGCAACCCGAATGAGTCAGGCGTTCAGTGGCAGCGGATTCGCGCAGCAGATCATTCTCGCCGAGGTGAATGAGTTCGTGCGGCGCGAGCGCAAGATGGATGCGCCTCCGGTGGAGCTGGTGACGCGCATGCGCTTCAATCCCACGCTGTCGAACGTCTGGTTCGGCTCGCTGATGGAGCTGGTCGGACAGATCACGATGGTGTCCATCATCCTCACGGGCGCGGCGCTGATTCGTGAACGCGAGCATGGCACGGTGGAGCATCTGATGGTGATGCCCGTGACGCCCACCGAGATCATGCTGGCGAAGGTCTGGTCGATGGGCTTGGTGGTCACGCTTGTCGCGGCGCTATCGCTGAACGGCGTGGTTCGTGGTGTGTTGCAGGTACCGATCGAAGGATCACTGCCGTTGTTCTTTGCTGGTGTGGCGCTGCATTTGTTTGCAACGACATCGATGGGGATATTCCTCGCCACGCTGGCGCGCAGCATGCCGCAATTCGGCCTGCTGGTGGTCCTGATCATGATGCCGCTGCAGATGCTGTCTGGCGGCATGACTCCGCGCGAGAGCATGCCGCTCTGGATACAGTGGGGGATGGCCTTGTCGCCGACGACGCATTTCACCGAGCTGAGCCAGGCCATCCTCTATCGCGGTGCGGGACTGACGGTCGTCTGGCCATCGCTGCTGGCCCTTGCTGTGATCGGGGTTTCCCTGTTTACGCTGACCCTGCACAGTTTCAGGCGGGCGATGACGAAGATGGCGTGAAGGACCCGGGCGGTTGCGGTTGCGAGATTTTGTGCGGTGCGAAGGCACGCTGCAGCTGCCCGAGCCTCATACACCGGGCTCGCTGGTCCCGCCGCCGGG
>JACCDS012270888.1_pt1 | contig 23546 bp, 26 predicted proteins | sample 7446441 | NCBI WGS metagenome assembly JACCDS01 (sample SAMN15323445, study PRJNA562643) | freshwater metagenome | isolation source: river surface water | place: USA:Blue River Watershed | collected 2017-08-17 | reverse complement strand
GAGCGTCGCAAAGCGTTTTATGAATACCACGCGGCCATGTTGGAGCCTTGGGATGGCCCCGCATCGATTGTCTTCACCGATGGTCGCCAGATTGGTGCCACGCTGGACCGCAACGGTCTGCGTCCCTCACGCTACATCATCACCGACGACGACATGGTGATCATGGGTTCGGAAACCGGCGTGTTGCCGATTCCGGAAAGCAAGATCGTGCGCAAATGGCGCCTGCAACCCGGCAAGATGTTCCTGATCGATTTGGAACAAGGCCGCATGATCAACGACGAAGAGTTGAAGGCGGGCCTGGCCAGCGCCAAGCCCTACAAACAGTGGATTGAAAACCTGCGCATCAAACTCGACGATGTCGCAGCAGCCCCTGTCGCCAAATCTTCTGATGTGGCCTTGCTCGACTTGCAGCAAGCATTTGGCACCACACAAGAAGACATCAAGTTCTTGTTGGCCCCGATGGCACAAGCAGGCGAAGAGGCTATTGGCTCGATGGGCAATGACAGCCCATTGGCCGTTTTGTCGGACAAAAACAAGCCGCTTTACAACTACTTCAAGCAGTTGTTTGCGCAGGTGACCAACCCGCCGATCGACCCGATTCGCGAAGCCATCGTGATGTCCTTGGTGTCCTTCATTGGACCCAAGCCGAACTTGCTCGACATCAACCAGGTCAACCCCCCCATGCGCTTGGAAGTCAGCCAACCGGTGCTGGACTTCACCGACATGGCCAAACTGCGCAACATTGAGCAAGCCACCAAAGGCAAGTTCAAGAGCGCGACGCTCGACATCACCTACCCCGCTATGTGGGGCCGTGAAGGCGTGGAAGCCAAATTGGCATCGCTCTGCGCTGAAGCGGTGGATGCCATCAAGGGCGGCCACAACATCCTCATCATCAGCGACCGCGGTGTCAACGCCACCCAAGTGGCCGTGCCAGCCCTGTTGGCGCTGTCAGCCATTCACCAGCATTTGGTGAGTGAGGGTTTGCGCACCACCGCAGGCTTGGTGGTCGAGACCGGTACGGCCCGCGAAGTGCACCACTTTGCCGTCTTGGCGGGCTATGGCGCAGAGGCCGTGCACCCCTACTTGGCCATGGAAACTTTGGCGGCTTTGCACAAAGAGTTGCCAGGTGATTTGTCGGCTGAGAAAGCCATCTACAACTACGTCAAAGCGATTGGCAAAGGTCTCTCCAAGATCATGTCCAAGATGGGCGTGTCGACCTACATGTCTTACTGCGGCGCGCAGTTGTTTGAAGCCATTGGCATCAACACCGAGACCATCAACAAGTATTTCACTGGCACCGCCAGCCGCGTTGGCGGCATTGGCGTGTTTGAAATTGCTGAAGAAGCCATTCGCATGCACACCGCCGCCTTCGGCGACGATCCCTTGCTGGCCAACATGTTGGATGCAGGTGGTGAATACGCATGGCGTGCGCGTGGCGAAGAGCACATGTGGACCCCTGATGCGATCGCCAAGTTGCAGCACTCTACGCGCGCCAACAACTTCAGCACCTACAAAGAATACGCGCAGATCATCAACGATCAAAGCAAGCGTCACATGACGCTGCGTGGTTTGTTTGAGTTCAAGCTTGACCCTTCCAAAGCCATTCCGCTGGACCAAGTGGAACCCGCAGCTGAGATCGTCAAGCGCTTTGCCACAGGGGCCATGTCCCTGGGTTCTATCTCGACCGAAGCGCATGCCACCTTGGCTGTGGCGATGAACCGCATTGGCGGCAAGAGCAACACCGGTGAGGGCGGCGAAGACGCGGCCCGTTACCGCAACGAACTCAAGGGAATCCCGATCAAGCAAGGCGATTCTTTGAAGAGCGTGATCGGCGCCGAAAACGTCGAAGTCGACATGCCCTTGAACGCGGGTGACTCGTTGCGCTCGCGCATCAAGCAGGTCGCGTCGGGCCGCTTTGGCGTCACTGCCGAATACCTGTCCAGTGCCGACCAAATTCAGATCAAGATGGCGCAAGGCGCCAAGCCCGGTGAAGGCGGTCAATTGCCCGGCGGCAAAGTGTCAGACTACATCGGCAAATTGCGTCACTCCGTGCCGGGTGTGGGTCTGATCTCGCCACCGCCCCACCACGACATTTACTCGATCGAAGACTTGGCTCAGCTGATTCACGACTTGAAAAACGTGGCGCCACACAGCGACATCAGCGTGAAGTTGGTGTCCGAAATTGGTGTTGGCACCATCGCAGCAGGTGTAGCCAAGTGCAAGAGCGACCATTTGGTGATTGCAGGGCACGATGGCGGCACTGGCGCTTCGCCTTGGTCCTCCGTCAAACATGCCGGCAGCCCGTGGGAAATCGGTTTGGCCGAAACCCAGCAAACCTTGGTGCTGAATGGTTTGCGCGGACGTATCCGTGTTCAAGCCGACGGCCAGATGAAGACCGGTCGCGATGTCGCGATTGGCGCTTTGTTGGGTGCTGACGAATTTGGTTTTGCCACGGCCCCTCTGGTGGTTGAAGGCTGCATCATGATGCGCAAATGCCATCTGAACACTTGCCCTGTGGGTGTGGCCACGCAAGACCCGGCTTTGCGCAAGAAGTTCTCTGGCAAGCCCGAGCATGTCGTCAACTACTTCTTCTTCATTGCTGAAGAGGTTCGCCAGATCATGGCGCAACTGGGAATCGCCAAGTTCGACGACTTGGTGGGCCGTGCCGACTTGCTCGACATGAAGGCTGGCGTTGAGCACTGGAAAGCCAAGGGCTTGGACTTTGGCCGCTTGTTGGCCGTGCCACAAGTGCCTGCCGATGTGGCTGTGCGCCATGTTGCGACGCAAGAGCACGGGCTTGAAAAAGCCTTGGACAATGTGTTGATCGCCAAGAGCCGCGCCGCCATCGACAAGGGCGAGAAAGTGCAGTTCATGGAAGTGGCCCGCAACGTGAACCGTTCGGTCGGTGCCATGTTGTCCGGCGCGGTGACCAAGGTCCACCCCGAAGGTTTGCCAGACGACACCCTGCGCATTCAACTCGAAGGCACGGGCGGTCAATCGTTTGGCGCTTTCTTGGCCAAAGGCATCACCTTGTATTTGATCGGCGAAGCCAACGACTACACCGGCAAAGGTTTGTCAGGCGGTCGCGTGGTGGTGCGCCCAAGCCTCGAGTTCCGTGGCGTGGCCTCGCAAAACATCATCGTGGGCAACACCGTCATGTACGGTGCGACCAGTGGTGAAGCCTTCTTCGCCGGCGTCGCGGGTGAGCGCTTCGCCGTGCGTTTGTCGGGCGCCACCGCGGTGGTCGAAGGCACGGGCGACCACGGTTGCGAGTACATGACCGGCGGCACGGTGGCTGTGTTGGGCAAAACCGGACGCAACTTTGGTGCTGGCATGAGCGGCGGCGTGGCCTACGTTTACGACGAAGACGGTGAATTTGCTTCGCGCTGCAACACCGCCATGGTCAGCATGGAAAAAGTGTTGACGGTGGCAGAACAAGAAGCGCAAGTAGACCGCAATGTGTGGCACCGTGACCAAGCCGACGAAGCGCAACTGAAGAAGCTGTTGGAAGACCACCACAAGTGGACGGGCAGCCAACGCGCGCGTGAGTTGCTGGACAACTGGGCCACGGCCCGCGCCAAGTTCGTCAAGGTGTTCCCCAACGAATACAAGCGCGCCCTCGGCGAAATCAACGCACGCAAAGCAGCCAAGGCCAGTAAGCCTGTGGCTGCCTGAGCCGAACGTCAAGATTGAAGGAAGAACATCATGGGAAAAATCACCGGCTTCATGGAGTTTGAGCGCATCGAAGAAGGCTACAAGCCTGTCAATGAGCGCCTGAAGCATTACAACGAGTTTGTGATTGGCTTGACTGAAGAGCAATCTAAAAAGCAATCGGCGCGCTGCATGGATTGCGGTACACCGTTTTGCAACAGCGGTTGCCCTGTCAACAACATCATTCCGGACTTCAACGACTTGGTTTACCAAGGCGATTGGAAGAACGCCATTGAGGTGCTGCATTCGACCAACAACTTCCCAGAGTTCACGGGCCGCATTTGCCCCGCACCTTGTGAAGCGGCTTGCGTGGTCAATGTGAACAACGACCCTGTCGGCATCAAGTCCATCGAGCACGCCATCATTGACCGCGCTTGGGCAGAAGGCTGGGTCACCCCCCGTCCTGCCAAAATCAAAACGGGCAAAAAAGTGGCGGTGATTGGCGCTGGTCCTGCCGGCCTTGCAGCGGCTCAGCAACTCGCCCGTGCGGGTCACGATGTGACCTTGTTCGAAAAGAACGACCGGGTGGGCGGCTTGCTTCGTTACGGCATTCCCGACTTCAAAATGGAAAAGTCGCACATCGATCGCCGCGTCAAACAGTTGGAAGCCGAAGGCGTGACCATCCGCACCAGCACCTTGGTGGGTGAATGGCCAAAAGATTCCAAAGTGACCAATTGGGCCAAAGAGACCGTCAGCGCCGAACAACTCAAGAAAGACTTTGATGCCGTCTTGCTGACCGGTGGTTCTGAGCAGTCACGCGACCTGCCCGTGCCCGGCCGTGATTTGGACGGCATCCACTTTGCGATGGAGTTCTTGCCTCAGCAAAACAAAGTCAATGCCGGCGACAAGCTGAAGGGTCAGTTGCGCGCGGATGGCAAAAACGTGATCGTGATTGGTGGCGGCGATACCGGCTCGGATTGTGTTGGCACGTCCAACCGCCATGGCGCAGTCAGCGTGACCCAGTTCGAAGTCATGCCTGAGCCCCCGAAAGAAGAAAACCGGCCATTGACATGGCCCTACTGGCCCATGAAGTTGCGCACTTCTTCTTCGCACGAAGAAGGTTGCACGCGTGAATTTGCGATTTCTACCAAAGAGTTTTTGGGTGAAAAGGGCAAGGTCACTGGCTTGAAAACCGTCCATGTCGAGTTCAAAGACGGCAAGATGGTCGAGATTGCTGGCACCGAAAAAGAATACAAAGCCGATCTGGTGTTGTTGGCGATGGGCTTTGTGAACCCTGTGGCCACAGTGCTGGAGGCCTTCGGCGTGAACAAAGACGCCCGCGGCAATGCCAAAGCCACCACCGATTTCACAGGCGGCTATGCCACCAATGTGGACAAGGTGTTTGCAGCTGGCGACATGCGCCGGGGCCAGTCTTTGGTGGTTTGGGCCATCAGGGAAGGGCGTCAAGCCGCCCGTGCGGTCGACGAATTCCTCATGGGTTCGAGCGATTTGCCCCGTTGAAATGACATGGGTTCTGGGTAAAATACCTAGAATACCAAGGTTTACACTCTGTTGACCCGCGGGTCATCACCTCTCAAGAGCCGGTATCCCCGGCTCTTGTCATTTCATGAACAGCCCATCTCTGTCGCCACTTGTTGAATTGCGAGACTTGACCTTCGGGTACGGCGAGCGTGTCATCTTGCAGCACCTCAGCTTCAATGTGCCACGCGGCAAAGTCACGGCCTTGATGGGCGTGTCGGGGGGCGGCAAAACCACCGTGCTCCGCTTGATGGGCGGGCAAATTCGGGCCAGCCAAGGCCAACTGCTGTTTGACGGCCAAGATGTCACCACCATGCAGCAAGATGAACTTTATGCCGCTCGCCGCCGGATGGGCATGTTGTTTCAGTTTGGCGCTTTGTTCACCGACATGAGCGTTTTTGACAATGTGGCCTTCCCCTTAAGAGAGCACACGGGCCTGTCTGAGGCGCTGATTCGCGACATCGTTTTGATGAAACTCGATGCCGTTGGCTTGCGCGGTGCGCGCGATTTGCGTCCCTCCGAAATCTCCGGCGGCATGAGTCGCCGCGTGGCTTTGGCCCGTGCCATTGCCTTGGACCCCGACCTGATCATGTACGACGAGCCCTTTGCTGGACTCGACCCCATTTCACTGGGCACCGCAGCCCGTTTGATTCGCCGCTTGAACGACAGCTTGGGCATCACCAGCGTGGTGGTGTCGCACGATGTGAATGAGACTTTTGAGATCGCCGACCATGTGGTCATTCTCGCCAACGGAGGCGTAGCGGCGCAAGGTACACCGGCAGAGTTACGTGCCAGTGCAGACCCCCTGATTCACCAATTTGTACATGGATTGAGTGACGGGCCCGTGCCATTCCATTACCCAGCACCGTCGGCTGCTGAGGATTACGACCGGAGGTCAGCATGAACCTCATCCAACGGCTTGGCACGTGGCTCGTTAGTTGGCTCGGCACTTTGGGGGCATTCACGCGCCAGTTGTTGTCGGACTGGGGTTATGGCGCGCGTTTGTTATGGCAATTGTTCAGCATGTCCGGCGTTGTCTTGAAGCGGTTTGGGCTGGTGCGCGACCAAGTGCATTTTTTGGGTAATTATTCGCTGGCGATCATCGCCGTCTCTGGACTGTTTGTGGGTTTTGTATTGAGCTTGCAGGGTTACTACACCTTGCAGCGTTACGGCTCAGCGGAGGCGCTGGGTTTGCTGGTGGCGCTCAGTCTGGTGCGTGAATTGGGGCCCGTGGTGTCGGCCTTGTTGTTTGCCGGCCGCGCCGGAGCCTCTCTCACGGCCGAAATTGGCCTCATGCGGGCAGGCGAGCAATTGACCGCATTGGAGATGATGGCGGTAGACCCCATTCAGCGCATTTTGGCGCCACGTTTTTGGGGCGGCATCATTGCCTTGCCTTTGTTGGCGGCGGTTTTCAGTGCGGTAGGAATTTTGGGTGGTTATGGCGTCGGCGTTTTGCTGATTGGGGTGGATGCAGGCTCCTTCTGGAGTCAGATGCAAGGTGGCGTTGATGTGTTCAAAGATGTGGGCAACGGCATCGTCAAAAGTGTGGTGTTTGCGGTTGCCGTGACTTTCATTGCTTTGCTTCAAGGGTACGTGGCCAAGCCAACGCCTGAGGGTGTGGCCAGCGCCACCACACGCTGTGTGGTGGTTTCTTCTTTGTCCGTGTTGGGACTGGATTTCATCCTGACGACGATGATGTTCAGTATTTGAGGAGGGCGTGATGCAACGTTCTAAAAATGATGTTTGGGTAGGTTTGTTTGTGTTGTTGGGGGCGCTGGCGGTGCTGTTTTTGGCCCTCAAATCTGCGAACCTCTTGACCCTGAATTTCAGTAAAAATTACACGGTCAGTGCCAAGTTCGACAACATCGGAGGCCTCAAGCCCGGTGCAGCCGTCAAGAGTGCAGGGGTCGTGGTGGGGCGCGTTAACAAGATCGAGTTCGATGGCGAATCCTTTCAGGCCAAAGTCACCTTGGACTTGCAGGCTGAGCATGTTTTTCCACAAGACAGCTCTTTGAAAATTCTCACCAGTGGCTTGCTGGGCGAGCAATATTTGGATATTTCGCCTGGCGCCGATGAGAAAAACTTGGCCCAGGGTGACAAAATTGGCTCAACCCAATCAGCCGTCATTTTGGAAAACATGATCAGCCAATTTCTCTACAACCAAGCCGAAAAATCGTCTTCAGAAAGCCAAAAACCATGAGCTTTTTATTCGTCAGTTGGAGGCGAATTTGTGCTGTCGGCGTGCTGTTGTCATTGCAGGCGTGCTCGACCGTTCCCAATGCGGATGCACGAGACCCGTGGGAGTCGATGAACCGTGGGGTTTTCAACTTCAATGAAACTGTCGACACCTTGGCCATCAAACCCGCCGCCAAGGCCTATGTGGCTGTTGTGCCCACACCCGTTCGCAAAGGGATTCACAACTTTTTGGGCAACATTGGTGATGTGTGGTCGCTGGCCAACAGCGCACTGCAACTGAAAGGCCAGGCTGCCGGCGAAACACTCATGCGCATCAGCGTGAACACGGTGCTCGGTTTGGGCGGGGTGATGGATGTGGCAACGGGCATGCAATTGAAAAGAAACAAGGAAGACTTTGGTCAAACCTTAGGGTACTGGGGCGTCAAACCGGGCCCCTATCTGGTGTTGCCCATTTTCGGCCCTTCAACTTTGCGTGATGCTTTGGCCAAACCCTTGGACTTCAAAGGCAATGCGACCTCTCTGATCAACGATGTTGCAACCCGCAACGTCTTGACGGTGGCCGATGTACTCGATACGCGCGTGGGTTTGTTGCAGACGGTCGATGCCATCAAATCGGCCTCGCTCGACCCGTACAACTTTGTGCGGGATGGTTATCTGCAAAAACGGACCAACGATATTTACGACGGCAATCCCCCTGCAGCTTTCAACTATTTTGAGTCAGAAGCGCCATAAATCTATAAAATAACCCTTTCGTCCTCAATATGAGATGGGTGCCCCAGTTCCCATCTCATGAAAAGTTATCCGATGAAAGCGTTGTTTCCTATGTCTTTGAATCGCCGTCTCTGGCTGTCTGCTGCCTGCATTGCGGGGCTGAGCAGTGCCGTGCTGCCGGCTTGGGCCGCTGACGAAGCCCCTGATGCGTTCATTAAGCGCATCACCAATGAAACACTGGACACCATCAAAGCTGACAAATCGTTGCGCAGTGGCGATGTCAGCAAAATCATTCAATTGGTCGATGTCAAGTTGATGCCACACGTCAACTTTCGCCGCATGACCTCCTTGGCCACTGGGCCTGCTTGGCGCAAAGCCACAGCCGAACAACAAAAACGGCTGCAAGAAGAATTTAAGATTTTGTTGGTGCGAACCTATGCCGGCGCACTCAGTCAAATCAACGACCAAGTGGTTTTCGTCAAACCCCTGCGCGCAGGCCAAGAAGACAAAAATCTGGTGGTCAACACCGAGGTTCGAGGCAAGGCTGACCCCATCCAATTGGACTACCGTTTGGAGAGAACCCCGGGTGAGGGTTCTGGCTGGATGATTTTTGACTTGAATGTGTTGGGAATTTGGTTGGTTGAAAACTACCGCACCCAGTTCACCAAAGAGATCAATTCGGGTGGCATTGATGGCTTGATTGCCAGCTTGGCGGCGCGCAACAAATCCAACGCCAAAGCATCTTGAGACCATCTGAACCATGCGTCTCTTGAAATTGCCCAACACCTTGCTGCACGCCCAGGCCGATGCGTGCCTGTCACAGTGGGTCGCGCAATTGCCTCCAACAGACCCGCAAAGGGTTGAGGTCGATGCGTCTGAATTGATGAATTTTGATTCCTCGGCTTTGGCGGTTCTCTTGGCTTTGCGCAGGGCTGTGGCCGCCAAGGGTGGGACCTTGAAAGTCTCGGGCATGTCGCCGCGTTTGCATCAGTTGGCGCATTTGTATGGCGTGCTCGACTTGCTCGAGCCAGCTTGAAAGCGGATTTCAGGGTCTTTTTGCCTTGATCGCCAAGCGCAGACCTGTTGCATGCGGGTCAGGACTTAAAATAACAGCCTCCCATGCCTGCGCTCTCATTTCAATCCGTATCCAAGGTCTACCCCGCCAAATCGGCAGGCGCAGCTGCGTTCAAGGCACTTGATCGTGTGAGCTTTGACGTTCAAGAGGGCGAGTTCTTTGGCCTGTTGGGTCCCAACGGTGCAGGCAAAACCACCTTGATCAGCACACTGGCAGGCCTCACGCGGGCCAGTGAAGGCCAAGTGCAGGTCCATGGCCACGATGTGCAAAACGACTATGCCACCGCTCGCCGCCTATTGGGTGTGGTGCCGCAAGAGTTGGTGTTTGACCCATTCTTCACGGTACGTGAATCTTTGCGCATCCAATCGGGCTATTTCGGCGTCAAGAAAAACGATGCTTGGATCGACGAGCTGCTGGACAACTTGGGGCTGTCAGACAAAGCCAATTCAAATATGCGCCAGTTGTCTGGCGGCATGAAGCGCCGGGTGCTGGTGGCGCAAGCGCTGGTGCACAAACCGCGCGTGATTGTGTTGGACGAGCCCACGGCGGGTGTTGATGTTGAGTTGCGCCAGACCTTGTGGCAGTTCATCGCCAAGTTGAACAAGCAAGGCCATACCGTGCTGCTGACCACCCATTACCTGGAAGAAGCCGAAGCCTTGTGCAGCCGCATTGCCATGCTCAAGCAAGGTCAATTGTTGGCTCTTGAGCGCACCTCTGAATTGCTGCGTTCGGCAACCAGTCAGGTGCTGCGCTTGAAGCTCGACGGCGAGTTGCCTGTCAGCATGGCCTCGATCGCGCGGGTGACGGGGCGCATTGTTCAGTTGCCGGTGCACAACGCGCTCGAAATCGAAAATCATTTGGCCACCCTGCGCTCAGCGGGTTTGGTCGCCGAAGATGTTGAGATTCGGCAAGCCGACCTCGAAGATGTGTTCCTCGAAGTCATGAATCGCAAACAGCCCCTTGCGGGAGCAACCGCATGACCGGCTGGCAAACCCTGTTCTACAAAGAGGTGCTGCGTTTCTGGAAAGTGGCTTTTCAGACCGTGGCCGCCCCGGTACTCACCTCGGTCTTGTACATGCTCATCTTTGGCCATGTGTTGGAAGACCATGTGAAGGTCTATGACCAAGTGCCATACACCTCGTTTTTGTTGCCCGGTTTGATCATGATGGGGGTCTTGCAAAACGCCTTTGCCAACAGTTCGTCCAGCTTGGTTCAAAGCAAGATCATGGGCAGTCTGGTGTTTTTGTTGCTCACCCCTCTGTCGCACCGCAGTTGGTTTGTCGCCTATGTTGGCTCTTCGGTGGTGCGCGGCTTGGCCGTTGGCCTGGGTGTCTTCCTGATCACGGGCTGGATGGTCAACATCACATTTGTGAACCCCTTGTGGATCTTGGCTTTCGCCATCATGGGGGCGGCCATGATGGGCGCCTTGGGTGTGATCGCGGGGCTGTGGGCGGAAAAATTCGACCAAATGGCCGCTTTCCAAAACTTCATCATCATGCCGATGACGTTCTTGTCCGGTGTGTTCTATTCCATCCATTCTTTGCCGTCTTTTTGGCAGCACCTCAGCCACTTGAATCCGTTTTTCTACATGATTGACGGTTTTCGCTATGGTTTCTTTGGCCAGAGCGATGTCTCACCCTGGATCAGTCTGTCGGTGGTGGGCGTTGCGTTGACGCTGGTCAGCGCTTTGACTCTTTACCTTTTGCGCACCGGCTACAAAATCCGGAGCTGAACCTTATGAACGCAGAGCAACTTCAAGCCATCATCGCCGCAGGCCTCGACTGCACCCACTTGAGCGTGGAGGGCGATGGCCGCCATTGGAGCGCGGTGGTGGTCTCCGAAGCGTTTGCCGGCCTGCGCCCGATTGCCCGCCACCAGCGGGTGTATGCCACTTTGGGACAAAAAATGCACACCGATGAAGTGCACGCTTTGTCCATGAAAACCTATACGCCCGCCGAGTGGGCAAAACAAGCGAATTGATCGCCAACTTTTTCTGAAGAAATTGCCTTCTTCGCACACTGAGCTGATTCATGGATAAATTGAAAATTCGCGGCGGCAAGCGCCTGCAAGGGACGCTCGATGTGGCGGGTGCCAAAAATGCGGCGCTGCCTGAGTTGTGCGCGGCTTTGCTGACGGCAGAGCCTGTGACCCTGACCAATGTGCCTCGGCTGCAAGATGTGTCCACCATGCTGAAGTTGATTCGCAACATGGGTGTGTCGGCGGAGCACGATGCCGATGGCCGCGTCACCCTGGATGCGGGTACTTTGAACAACCCAGAAGCGCCCTACGAGTTGGTTAAAACCATGCGTGCTTCTGTGCTGGCGCTGGGGCCATTGCTGGCCCGATTTGGTCGTGCCAAAGTGTCTTTGCCTGGCGGTTGCGCCATAGGCTCTCGTCCGGTTGACCAGCACATCAAAGGGCTGCAGGCGATGGGGGCCGAGATCACGGTGGACCACGGCTACATGTTGGCCAGTTTGGCTGCAGGCCGCGCACGTCTCAAAGGCGCGCACATCACGACCGACATGGTGACGGTGACAGGCACAGAAAACTTTTTGATGGCTGCTGCTTTGGCCGAAGGTGAGACGGTGCTGGAAAACGCCGCACAAGAACCTGAAATTGGTGATTTGGCTGAAATGCTCATCAAGATGGGCGCCCAAATTGAAGGTCACGGTACCCGTCGCATTCGTATTCAAGGCGTCGAGCGTTTGCACGGTTGCCAGCACCAAGTGGTGGCTGACCGCATCGAGGCGGGCACATTTTTGTGTGCCGTGGCGGCGACCGGGGGTGATGTGGTGTTGCGCCATGGCCGCGCCGACCACCTTGAAGTGGTGATCGAAAAGTTGCGTGACGCGGGCGCCACCATTGAGGCCGGACAAGGTTTCATTCGGGTCAAAGCGGAAGGCCGATTGAAGGCCCAAAGCTTCCGAACCACCGAATACCCAGGTTTTCCGACCGACATGCAAGCCCAGTTCATGGCGCTTAACTGCATCTCGCAAGGTGCGAGCAAAGTGACGGAGACAATTTTTGAAAACCGTTTTATGCACGTCAACGAATTGGTGCGCTTGGGCGCCCACATCCAAATTGATGGCAAAGTTTCGGTGGTAGAGGGCGTTCAGAAATTGTCCGGCGCCACGGTCATGGCCACCGACTTGCGCGCATCGGCCAGCTTGGTGATCGCCGGTTTGGTTGCCGAAGGTGAAACCACGGTGGACCGCATTTATCACTTGGATCGCGGTTATGACCGCATGGAACTGAAACTGCGCGGCTTGGGTGCCGACATTGAAAGAGTGAAATGATCACGCTGGCCCTGTCCAAAGGACGCATCTTTGACGAGACCTTGCCGCTGCTCAAGGCCGCGGGCATCGAGGTGCTCGAAGACCCTGAAAAATCGCGCAAGTTGATTTTGCCCACCAACCAAGCCAATGTGCGTGTGGTGTTGGTGCGTGCCAGCGACGTTCCGACCTATGTCGAATACGGTGGCGCTGATTTGGGCGTCACCGGTCTAGACACCTTGATCGAACATGGGGGTCAGGGGTTGTACCAGCCGATCGACTTGCAAATTGCAAAATGCCGTATGAGCGTGGCTGTGCGGGCAGATTACGACTATTCGGCGCAAGTGCGCACCGGAGCTCGACTCAAGGTAGCCACCAAATACACCACCATCGCCCGTGACTTTTTTGCCACCAAAGGCGTTCACGTCGATTTGATCAAACTCTACGGCAGCATGGAGTTGGCCCCGCTCACGGGCTTGGCCGATGCGATTGTGGATTTGGTGTCGACCGGCAACACGCTCAAGGCCAACCATTTGGTGGAAGTCGAACGCATCATGGACATCAGTTCGCGTTTGGTTGTGAACCAAGCCGCACTCAAACTCAAGCAAGCCCCGATTCGGGCCATCATCGACGCCTTTGCGGGTGCCGTGAAGAAAGACTGACCCATGGCGCTGCTCGCTAAACCCTTGCAAATGAACACGGCAGAGGCCGGTTTCGAAGCGGCTTTTGCGGCACGCTTGCATTGGTCTGCCGAGACCGATGCCGCCATCGAACAACGTGTGGCTGATATCTTGGCCGATGTGCAGCAACGCGGAGATGCAGCCGTCCTCGAGTACACGGCGCGATTTGATGGTTTGCAAGCCGCCAATGTGCAAGCGCTTGAAATCACGCAAGCCGAATTGAAGGCTGCGCTGGACAGCCTGCCTCTCGCTCAGCGCAATGCCCTGCAAGCCGCGGCCGCCCGTGTGCGCCAGTTTCACGAAGCACAAAAGAAAGCTTCTGGCGAAAGCTGGAGCTACCGCGACGAAGACGGCACCCTGCTTGGGCAAAAGGTCACGCCTCTCGATCGCGTGGGCATTTACGTACCCGGTGGCAAAGCCGCTTACCCCTCATCGGTGTTGATGAACGCCATTCCTGCCCATGTGGCGGGCGTGCAAGACATCATCATGGTGGTGCCCACGCCGCAGGGCGTGCGCAATCCTTTGGTTTTGGCGGCAGCTTGTGTGGCTGGCGTGAGCCGCGCTTTTACCGTGGGCGGTGCGCAAGCGGTGGCTGCCTTGGCTTATGGCACCGCCACCATCCCCAAAGTGGACAAGATCACTGGCCCGGGCAACGCTTATGTGGCCAGCGCTAAAAAACGCGTCTTTGGCACCGTGGGCATCGACATGATTGCGGGGCCCAGCGAAATTTTGGTGTTGGCCGATGGCACCACGCCCGCCGAATGGGTGGCGATGGATTTGTTCAGCCAAGCCGAGCACGATGAGTTGGCGCAAAGCATTTTGTTGTGCCCCGATGCCGCATACATCGCCGAAGTGCAAGCGGCGATTGACCGCCTGCTGCCCACCATGCCGCGCCGCGAGATCATCGCCAAATCCTTGAACGACCGGGGCGCCTTGATCCTTACGCGCGATATGGCAGAGGCTTGCGCCATCAGCAACCGCATCGCGCCTGAACACCTTGAAGTTTCCAGTCGCGACCCGCACCGTTGCGAACCCTTGCTGCGCCATGCGGGAGCCATCTTCTTGGGTGCCTTCACCAGCGAGTCGCTGGGCGACTACTGTGCAGGTCCGAACCATGTGTTGCCCACCAGCGGCACGGCACGTTTCTCATCTCCGTTGGGCGTGTACGACTTCCAAAAACGCTCCAGCCTGATCGAGGTCAGCGAAGCTGGAGCGCAAGCCTTGGGCCACATCGCCGCTGAGTTGGCCTATGGCGAAGGCTTGCAAGCACACGCCCGTGCCGCCGAATTGCGTTTGACCCCTGTTCCTCCGATGCGAGAGCCCCAATGAGCGTCCCCAAGACTGTGAGCCCCCAACTGATGCAACGCATTCGACAAGATGTGCAGTCCATGCACGCCTATGCGATTCAGGATTCGGTGGGCATGGTCAAGCTCGACGCGATGGAAAACCCACACCGCCTGTCAGCCGATTTGCAAAAAGCGTTGGGCGAGCGACTCGGTGCGCTGGCACTTAACCGCTATCCCGATGGCAGAGTCAATGTGTTGCGTGAAGCTTTGGCTCAATATGCGGGCATGCCCGAGGGTTTTGACATCATGTTGGGCAACGGTTCTGACGAGTTGATCTCGTTGTTGGCCATGTCCTGCGATGTGCCTGGGGCCAGCATCCTCTCACCTTTGCCCGGCTTTGTGATGTACGCCATGAGCGCGCAACTGCAAGGCCTGGCCTTTCACGGTGTACCGCTCACGGCCGACTTTGAGCTGGACGAAGCCGCCATGTTGGCGGCCATTGCCGAGCAGAAACCGGCCATTGTTTACTTGGCCTACCCGAACAACCCCACTGGCAATTTGTGGAATGACGCGACGATCGAAAACATCGTTGTGGCCCAAGGCGCGCAGGGTGGTTTGGTGGTCATGGACGAGGCCTACCAGCCGTTTGCCAGCCGCACATACATGGACCGCATCACGCGTCATTCGCATGTGTTGTTGATGCGCACGCTCAGCAAATTTGGTTTGGCGGGTGTGCGCTTGGGCTACATGGTGGGTCCCAAGGCGCTGGTGGCCGAGATCGACAAAGTGCGTCCGCCTTACAACATCAGCGTGCTGAACACCGAGTGCGCCTTGTTTGCGCTTGAGCATGCCGAGGTGTTTGCAGTTCAAGCCAAAGATTTGCGTGAGCAGCGGGCCAGGCTGTTGCGCGAGCTGGCCCTGTTGTCAGGCGTGCGCCCATTCCCCAGTGAAGCCAACATGATCTTGGCCCGTGTGCCCGATGCGGGAAAGACCTTTGAGGGGTTGAAAGCCCGCCAGGTGCTGGTCAAGAACGTTTCTAAAATGCACCCATTGCTGGCCAATTGCCTGCGCCTCACGGTGGGGACAGCCGCAGAAAACGACCAACTTCTCGTCGCTTTGAAAGCCTCCTTATGAACAGCACCTCAGCCCGTATGGCCCAAGTGACCCGCAAAACCGCAGAAACCAACATCCGCGTGGCACTTAATTTGGACGGCAGCGGCCAAGCCAAACTCGCCTCGGGCATTGGTTTTCTGGACCACATGTTGGACCAAATTGCGCGCCACGGCCTGATTGATTTGGACATTGCCTGCGAGGGTGATTTGCACATCGATGGCCACCACACCGTGGAAGACATTGGCATCACTCTTGGCCAAGCTGTTGCGCAAGCGCTGGGCGACAAAAAAGGCATTCGCCGCTATGGCCATGCCTACGTGCCGCTGGACGAGGCCTTGAGCCGCGTGGTGGTCGACTTTTCAGGCCGTCCGGGCTTACACATGGATGTGGCTTTCACTTCCGGCTCATTGGGCGCGCTCGACACCCAGTTGGTGTACGAGTTCTTCCAAGGCTTTGTGAACCATGCCCTGTGCACCCTGCACATCGACAACCTGAAGGGCGTCAATGCCCATCACCAGTGTGAAACGATTTTCAAGGCGTTTGCGCGGGCGGTGCGGGCGGCTATTGAGCACGACCCCCGTTCTGCTGGCGTGATTCCCTCCACCAAAGGCAGTTTGTGACATGAGCGTCAACCGCGTGGCAGTTGTGGATTACGGCATGGGCAACCTGCGCTCGGTGGCGCAGGCGGTGATGCATGCGGCCGCAAATGTTGACCATGCTGAGGTCACGGTCACCTCGAACCCGCAAGTGGTGCGCGACGCTCACCGGGTGGTGTTGCCGGGTCAAGGCGCCATGCCCGATTGCATGCGCGAGTTGCGCGAGTCGGGTTTGCTGGAAGCGGTGCTCGAGGCCGCGGCACAAAAACCCTTGTTTGGTGTGTGTGTGGGCATGCAAATGTTGCTGGACCAGAGCGACGAGGGGCACACCCCGGGCCTCGGTTTGATTCCCGGACGTGTCGTGAAGTTCGAATTGGCCGGTCAGGTGCAACCCGATGGCACCCGATTCAAAGTGCCGCAAATGGGCTGGAACCAAGTTTGGCAAGATGCGCCTGCACACGCGCTTTGGCAGGGCATTGCCGACGGTAGCTGGTATTATTTTGTACACAGCTTTTATGCACAGGTGGCCAACCCGGCAGACACGGCGGCGCAAACCGATTACGGTGGCCGTTTTGCTTGTGCCATTGCCCGCGACAATATTTTTGCAACCCAATTTCATCCAGAAAAAAGCGCGGCACAAGGATTGGCCTTGTTCCGCAATTTCCTCCACTGGCAGCCTTGAGTGGTTTTCACTGCCGTTTTTCTTTCACCTGCATTTGAATTGCCATGATTCTGATCCCCGCCATTGACCTCAAAGACGGCCACTGTGTTCGCCTCAAACAGGGCGACATGGACCAAGCCACGACCTTTGGTGAAGATCCCGCCGCCATGGCGCGCAGCTGGCTCGAAAAAGGGGCACGTCGCCTGCACTTGGTGGATCTGAACGGCGCCTTTGCGGGCAAACCGCAAAACTTCAGCGCGATCAAGTCCATCCTCAAAGCGGTGGGCGATGACATTCCCGTTCAACTCGGCGGTGGTATTCGTGATTTGGACACGATCGAAAAGTACATCGACAGCGGTTTGCGCTACGTCATCATTGGCACTGCTGCGGTGAAGAATCCCGGTTTTTTAAGGGACGCCTGCACCGCCTTTGGCGGCCACATCATTGTGGGACTCGATGCCAAAGACGGCAAAGTGGCGACAGACGGGTGGAGCAAACTCACCGGCCACGAAGTGGTGGATTTGGCCAAGAAGTTCGAAGACTGGGGCGTGGAGTCCATCATCTACACCGACATTGGTCGCGACGGCATGCTGAGCGGCATCAACATTGATGCCACCGTCAAGCTGGCGCAAGCCCTGACGATTCCAGTCATTGCTTCCGGCGGTTTGTCCAACATGGCTGACATCGAGCAACTGTGCGCGGTGGAGGACGAAGGGGTGGAGGGGGTGATTTGCGGCCGTGCCGTGTATTCGGGCGACCTCGATTTCACCTTGGCACAACAACGTGCTGATGAGCTCAACGGCTGACGTCTGTTGACCACTATGAGCGCACAGGCCACTTGCCGCTCCACCGAGTTCGCAGGCCTGCCCGCATTCGAGCTGGCGCTGCCGCAAGGTGACCGTTTGCAAGTGAGCTTGCATGGCGCACATGTTTTGTCTTGGGTGTCATCGGGTCAAGAGCGTCTTTACCTCAGCCCGCAAAGTCCATTTGACGGTCAATCAGCCATTCGCGGTGGTGTGCCGGTTTGCTTTCCCCAGTTCAACCAACGCGGCCCTTTGGCCGAGCAGTTGCCCAAACATGGCTTTGTCCGCAACGTGGCGTGGCAAGCTGATACGCCACACCTCACCACCGATTCAGCCAGGCTTGCGCTGCGTTTGTCGGACAACGAAATTACTCGCCGCTGGTGGCCTCAAGCCTTTGAAGCTCAATTGCAAATGGATCTCCAGCCGGGTTCTCTGCGCATGACATTGGCGGTGCACAACACCGATTCGCAACCGCTGTCTTTTTCGGGCGCTCTGCACACTTATTTTGCGGTGCCCGATGTGACGCAGGCCACCTTGCATGGCTTGGCGGGACAGAAAGAATGGGACTCGCTGACCAACACCTTCGCCACAGCGCCAGAAACGCTGCGCTTTGCTGCGGAGTTTGACCGCGTGTATTCCGCCCCTGACAACGAGGCTAATCCGGCCAAGACCACGAGTCTGACCCTGAACCAGTCGTTGCGCATCAGCCAAAGCGCGAGCTGGGCCAACACCGTGGTGTGGAACCCTGCGCAAGACCTTTGCCGCCGTTTGGTGGATATGCCCGATGACGGCTGGCGACACATGTTGTGCGTCGAGGCGGCACAGGTTTTTGAGCCGATCCAGGTGCCGCCGAATGGGCACTGGGCGGGCTGGCAGCAATTGCAAGTGTTGGACCGTTAAACCTGAAAAGAGACCCCTCATGCTGGCCAAACGCATCATCCCTTGCCTTGACGTGACCGGCGGTCGCGTGGTCAAGGGCGTCAATTTTGTTGAACTGCGCGATGCGGGTGACCCGGTCGAGATTGCAGCCCGTTACAACGAGCAGGGCGCGGACGAATTGACGTTTTTGGACATCACCGCCACCAGCGATGGGCGCGATGTGATCTTGCACATCATCGAGGCGGTGGCCAGTCAGGTGTTCATCCCGCTCACCGTGGGCGGGGGTGTGCGCACTGTCGACGATGTACGGCGTTTGCTCAATGCCGGTGCCGACAAAACCAGTTTCAATTCGGCCGCCATTGCCAATCCACAGGTGATCCGTGATGCGTCTCATAAATACGGCGCGCAATGCATTGTGGTTGCCATTGATGCCAAACGCCGCACGCCGGATGACGAGCAACGCATCGGTGCGAATGGCCTGCCCATGGGGCCGGGCTGGGATGTGTACAGCCATGGGGGTCGCAAAAATGTCGGTCTTGACGCCGTCGCATGGGCCACCCAAATGGCCGAGTACGGTGCTGGTGAAATTTTGCTCACCAGCATGGACCGCGACGGTACCAAAAGCGGCTTTGACTTGGCATTGACCCGCGCTGTCAGCGACGCGGTCAGCGTGCCCGTGATCGCTTCAGGGGGCGTGGGCAATCTCGATCACTTGGCCGACGGCGTGAGCTTGGGTGGGGCCGATGCCGTGCTGGCGGCCAGCATTTTTCATTACGGCGAATTCACCGTGCAACAAGCCAAAGAGCGCATGCGCGCACGCGGCATACCTGTCAGGCTCTGAATATGAACTGGCTCGACGCCATCAAATGGGACCCCCAAGGCTTGGTGCCTGTGATTGCCCAAGAAAAAGACACTGGCGATGTGCTGATGTTTGCCTGGATGAACCGCGAGGCGCTGCAAAAGACAGCCGAGTTGAAGCGGGCGGTGTATTTCAGCCGTTCACGCAACAAGCTGTGGTTCAAAGGCGAAGAGTCCGGCCATGTGCAAACGGTGCATGACATCCGCATCGATTGCGACAACGATGTGGTCTTGCTCAAGGTGACCCAACTCGGGCATGAGCCCGGCATTGCTTGCCACACGGGCCGGCACAGTTGCTTTTTTCAGAGCTTGCAGCCGGACGGCTGGCAGTCTGTGGACCCGGTGCTGAAAGACCCTGAAACCATTTACAAGTGAACGCCATGAGCCAGAAAGATTCCCAGGCAATGTCTTCAGAAGACACTTTGGCCCGCCTTGCCGCCATCATCGAAAGTCGCAAAGCCGTGAATGGCGGCGATCCCGAAAAAAGTTATGTGGCCCGTCTGTTGCACAAAGGCCCGGATGCTTTTTTGAAAAAAATTGGCGAAGAAGCCACCGAAACCGTCATGGCGGCCAAAGACGTGGACCACGGTGCCGATGCGTCCAAGCTGGTGTACGAAGTGGCCGATTTGTGGTTCCACAGCATGATTGCGCTGGCGCATTACGGTTTGACACCGGCTGACGTGGTCCAGGAACTGGCGCGGCGTGAAGGCCTGAGCGGTCTCGAGGAAAAAGCCCTGCGCAAAGTGCAAGAGCGTGAGCGCTTGGGCGAGTGAGCCACGATCAACAGCAACTTCTTGATTGAACAGTCACCATGAACGACAGCCACTGTATTTTTTGCAAAATCATCGCGGGTCAGATCCCTTCACGCAAAGTGCATGAAGACGAGCATGTGTTCGCTTTTCATGACATTGCCCCTTGGGCGCCCATCCATTTCTTGATCATTCCTAAATTGCACATCCCCTCTATGGCTCAACTGGCCCAGGAACATGCTGGATTGATGGGGCACATGATGACCTTGGCACCTCAACTGGCCATGCAAGAGGGCTGCAACCCTTATCCCGATGGTGGTTTCAGGATCGTGGTCAACAACGGCACCGAAGGCGGGCAAGAAGTGCACCATTTGCACATGCATGTCATGGGCGGGCCGCGGCCGTGGCTCAGGGGCTGAATTGAGCAGTCTGGGCGACTTCTGCCCCTCATTTCCTTGTTCAAGTCAGGCCGATCGGATTCAGGGGTGTTCACCCTATAGAATCCGGCCATAACGTTAGGAGATTTTCATGGGTTCCTTTTCCATTTGGCACTGGCTGATCGTTTTGTTGATCGTGGTCATGGTGTTCGGCACCAAAAAGCTCAAAAACATGGGCTCTGACTTGGGTGGCGCGGTCAAAGGCTTCAAAGATGGCATGAAAGACGGCGGCACCAAGCCCGATGAGTCGGCGCCTGTTGCAGGTCAGGTCGCTTCTTCGACGCAAACTGAAAAAACCACCATCGACGTGGAAGCCAAAACCAAGTCTTGATGGCTAACCGACCGAACGCTGCACTGTGCTTGATTTAGGCATTTCCAAGATTGCGCTGATCGGCGTTGTGGCGTTGATCGTCATTGGCCCCGAAAAACTGCCCAAAGTTGCCCGTACTTTGGGCACTTTGCTTGGCAAAGCGCAGCGCTATGTCGCCGACGTCAAGGCCGAGGTCAACCGGTCGATGGACCTGGAAGAACTCAAAAAGATGAAAGAGTCGATGGAAACGGCCGCTCGCGATGTTGAGCAGACGGTTCAGACGACCACCTCAGATTTTGAGAAAGACTGGGCCGACACCACCGCGGGTATCACCGCGGACTTGCCTGAGCTCGAGACGCCTCCGCCCTCATACAAAAACCCGGACAAAAATTGGCGTCTCAAGCGTGGCGCTGTACCCCAGTGGTACAAGGCGCGTTCGGGCGTTCGCACCAAAGCCCTTTCTGGGGCGGCCCGTGTGGCGCGTTACCGGCCCAAGTCCCTCAACTCCATGTGAAGACCGCGCACCGCAGGTGCCGTTTTCCAATCTGATTCGCCATGTCTGACCCTCAATCCAAGCCTGAAGACGAACTTGCCGGTTCCGAGCAACCGTTCGTCGCGCATTTGATCGAATTGCGCGACCGGCTCATTTGGGCAGTGGCCGCGGTCGCCATCGCCGCGGCGGCCTTGGCAATTTATCCAGGCCCTGGTGAGCTTTACGACATCTTGGCGGCGCCCCTGATTGTCCATTTGCCCAAAGGCGCCACCTTGATCGCGACCTCGGTCATCTCACCGTTCATGGTGCCGCTCAAGATTTTGTTCATGACCGCCTTTTTGATCGCCTTGCCCATGGTGCTTTACCAAGTCTGGGCGTTCATTGCGCCAGGTTTGTACGCCCACGAGAAAAAATTGGTGATGCCGTTGGTGGTTTCCAGCACCGTGCTCTTTTTCATTGGCGTCGCGTTTTGCTACTTTTTCGTCTTTGGCCAAGTGTTCAGCTTCATTCAGAGCTTTGCGCCCAAAAGCATCACGGCAGCGCCTGACATTGAGGCTTACCTCAGTTTTGTGTTGACCATGTTCTTGGCCTTCGGGCTGGCCTTCGAGGTGCCTGTGGCGGTGGTGGTTCTGGCCCGTATGGGTGTTGTCACCATTCAGAAATTGAAGGATTTCCGGGGCTACTTTGTGGTCTTGGCTTTCGTTATTGCGGCGGTGGTGACGCCCCCCGATGTGGTGTCACAACTGGCGCTTGCCATCCCCATGTGTCTGCTTTATGAGTTGGGCATTTGGGCCGCGCAAATTTTTATCAAGCATACCCAAGCGCCCCAAGTCGCCGAAGATTGAGCCTTGAGGCTCTGTGTGATTACCGTCGTTGTTTGGCGGTGGGACGCTCACCGGGCGTCAGGCGCAAGTTGATTTCACCCTGACGGCGCAACACATTCAAATCTGCGGGCACGCCGGGTTTCAAGCCCGCAATTTGGGTCAACAGTTCAGACACATTGCGCACAGGTTCCCCGGCCACTTTGACGATCACGTCCCCGGGGCGAATGCCGGCACTGGCGGCCGGCCCATTTTTCAGCACCCCTGTGATGACCACACCTTCTGGCAAGGCGGTGCCTGATTTTGGCAGTTGGAAGCTTTCGGCCAATTCGGGCGACATGTCTTGTGGCTCCACCCCAATCCAGCCGCGAATGACTTTGCCGTTTTTCAGCAAGTCTTGCATCACCTGTTGGGCCGTCGCAATGGGAATTGCAAAGCCAATGCCCATGCTGCCGCCCGATCGCGAATAAATGGCGGTGTTGATGCCCATCAGGTGACCGTTCACATCCACCAAAGCGCCGCCCGAGTTGCCGGGGTTGATGGCGGCATCGGTTTGAATGAAGTTTTCAAACGTGTTGATGCCCAGTTGGCTCCGCCCCAGCGCACTCACAATGCCCGAGGTCACGGTTTGGCCCACCCCAAAGGGGTTGCCAATGGCCAGCACAACATCGCCCACCTGAAGGTCTTGGTGGGTGCCCAAAACAATCACCGGCAATTTGTCGAGGTCGATTTTTAACAAAGCCAAATCGGTGTCGGGGTCGGTTCCAATGACTTGGGCAGAAGCGCGGCGGCCATCGGCCAAGGCCACTTCAATGCCATCGGCATCTTCAATCACATGGTTGTTGGTCAGGATATGGCCTTCAGGGCTGACGATGACCCCACTGCCAAGGCCGGAGGGGCTTTGTTCCTCTTGCTCGCCATGGAAAAATTTGAACCAAGGATCTTGTCCTGATGAACGCGATGACGATTGGCTTGTTTTGATGCTCACGACCGCTGGCGAGGCCAATCGCGCTGGCGCGCTGAGGCTGCCGGCGGGGCGGCCTGCAAAAGAGCCTACAGGCGCCTGTAGCAATGTCATGCCGTCGGCCGATCGCTTGGCACTGCGCAGCCAATCGGGCTGCAAAGTGGCCACCACAAACCACAGGGCCAGCAAGACGGTGACCCATTGAGAAAAAAGGAGCCAATAGCGTTTCATGAAAGAGATTGTCCTTGATTCGTGCCCGCTCGAACATGGTTGGCCTGCGCCACAATAGATGGCCATGACAGAAAGCGATTGCCAATGACCCACGCCAAAATTTTGGGCCAAGCCTTTGATGCTTTGCTTCAACCTGAAAAATTTCGCGATTACGGCCCCAATGGCTTGCAGGTCGAGGGCGATCGCAATGTGCAACGCTTGGTCAGCGGCGTCACCGCCAG
>JACCDS011074058.1_pt1 | contig 23547 bp, 12 predicted proteins | sample 7446441 | NCBI WGS metagenome assembly JACCDS01 (sample SAMN15323445, study PRJNA562643) | freshwater metagenome | isolation source: river surface water | place: USA:Blue River Watershed | collected 2017-08-17 | reverse complement strand
GGTAGTGGGACTAAATGTGGTGATATGGGGTCTCGATGGATTGCCGTTCGATTTCACCTGAAATATTTCTTTAACTTAAGCGCTTAATTAAACGAACCAGGTTTCATCGGTTTTGAAGCGCAACGCATTCATATTATTAGCCTTAGTTCATTTCTTGAGCTACGGTCAAAATTCCATTGACAAATGGGTTTTTGGCCGTGGCCAAGTCATGGATTTTACGACGGTGCCGCCTTCGTTTTCTACAACGTCGTGGTCGCCATCTTCGAGTTTATACAGTCCTTACGATGGTAATTCTTCAAGCGCTTACTACGATAATGTTGGTAACTTATTAATCTATTTTCTTAACGGAAAATACTATGATTCGAGTGGAGTATTAATTCCGGGCGGGCAGGTTCCGCATTATTTTAATCAAGGCCCAACTTCTGGCTACAACATACGGGCAAATACGTCATGTTTTTTTAAGTCACCTTTAAGCGACACAGTGTTTCACGTTTATGCGTATCAAGATTCAACTTCGCTTCCCAATTCTGCATTCAATGGACACAGTTCTTATTCACGATTGCGATTAAATTCATTGACTTTTGATGGGATACATTGGTCCGTCACACATCTTGACGATGAATCAGGTCCTGGTGGAATGGGTTTTATTAATTGGTTCTATCCGTTCAGTGAGGATGTTTCCTCCAAGAACATCCTGTTTGCACACTTGCCATCCAGTTCCATTCTAACTCCATATACCATCAATGGTCAAGGCTTTAATTTGTTCTCAAGTCCCCAGTTTAATCAATTTGATCTTCAGCTAGATTCATTAAATTCGTTTCGTACGCTACACTACGAGCCAATTACCAATCGGTTTGTGGGCCTTACAGCTTATACCATTACTGACCGCAGTAAATGGCGGCTGTGGACTTGGACCAACAATGGCAATTTGAATTTCTCTAGAGATTCACTCGCTTATCCTGTTGTTTGGCCTAGAGCTATTGGCGCTGCAGCATACGCAAATTTTCAAGTTAGGTTATCGAGTCTTTCACCTGATGGTCGGTATTTTTTCGGATTAGCAACTAGGCATAGTATTGATAGTCGTTGTTTTATTATTCGTTATGACTTGTTGAGTTCGGATAGTCTGGATTTTGTTAGTAAAGCAGCGCTAATTGACCTAGATACTATCTTGAATTACCCGTATGTTCAAGATATGAGAGTGGGTCCTGACAATAATTTATATTTTTCAATACTTGAAAGTCCTATGTTAAATAACAGCGGAAATCGCCGAATAGCCAGAATACTTAACGCCTGCGAGCCCGACACTTCACTCATTTCGGTACAGCTAAATTTCGCGACTCGGCCGGTACTGTCTGTTTACCAGTCGTTTCCAACGCTATCATCCAATCAAACGATACCCCGTCCGTTTCAGTTGGTCATGAATTGCTCGGATTCGGTGCAGTTTCAGTTTAACCTCAAGAACGTGCCCGACAGCGTGTGGTGGGATTTTGGCGCACCGGTTTTGGGAGCTCAAAACCACAGCGACGTGATGCACCCGTGGGTGCGCTACCCGGGCGGCGGCACATTTTACGTCACGGTTGAATTGTGGCTTCGCGGCCAGCTGCTCCGCAGCATGGGCGACACGATTGACGTAAATCCCTCGCCGCATGTGTCTTTGCCAAACGACACGCTGTTGTGCCGTGGCCAGAGCCTTACCCTTGACGCGCGGCAGGGATTCGCCGCAAACTACCTCTGGAGCACCGGCAGCACCGACTCAACGCTGGTGGCGTCGCAGACCGGGACCTATTGGGTACGCGTCCAAAACGACTGCGGCACGGTGTACGATACCGTGAATCTGGCGGTGATTGACCCTCCGGTGGCGGTGCTTCGGGACACGGTACTGTGCGACGAATGGACCTATGTGCTGCAGGTTTATGCGGATTCTGCTAATTATTTATGGAGCACAGGCGACACCCTTTCGGGTATCGTGCCCAAGACCAGCAATACCTACTGGGTCGAAATCACCAACCCCTGCGGTCAGATTCGCGACGAGGCCGAGATTGAAGTGCGGCGCTGCATGTGCAACGTGTGGATTCCGAGTGCCTTCACGCCCAACGGCGACGGGGTAAACGAGTCGTTTGAAATCAAGGCGGAGTGCCGAGAATTTGAATTCACCCTGGACATTTTCAACCGCTGGGGCGCGCACCTCTACCGACAAACCGACCTAAACCAACCGTGGGACGGCAAGGTCAACGGCCAAGTGGTGCCCAGCGGAATCTACACCTACCGAATCCAGTACTGGGGACGGGAACCCGCGGGACTTCGGTGGCGTGATTTCTCGGGGACCATCCAGCTGCAGCAGTAGCCGTGCTGCACAGAGCCAAGCTCTCGCAAGTAGGGCACAAAATCCGCAAAGGGAATGACCGCCATTGCACGAAATCGTCGCGCCGTCAAACCCTGAGTGCGCACGCTGCAACGTACTTTAGCACACATGAAGAAAAGCTTGTTTGCCCTTGGAATTCTGGGCTTGGTGGCCTGCCAAAATGAGCCCGAAGCAGGTACGATTTCGTTCACGGCGACCGTGGACACGCTTGAGATCGACGCCCTGCGCTGCTACGCCGTGAACTACGAAGTTTGGGGAAGCCCGAGCGACACGACGGGCACGAGCCTGGCGGTGCGTGCCAACCTGACTGCAGGGGCGGTTACCGACAGCAACAAGGCGGTAGACTACCTTCCGGCGGGCGATACCCTGCGCGGAAGCTTCTACTACTTGAGCGTTCCGGTCACGGCCGGCCCTGCCGAACTCGACCTAAACGTCACTAAAATCGACCAGCCATGAAGCACATCGGCGTACTGACTTCAGGGGGCGACGCCCCCGGAATGAATGCCTGCGTGCGGGCTGTGGTGCGCACTGCCGACCGCTTGGGCTTGCAGTGCACCGGATTCTACCGTGGCTACGACGGCGTGCTGGCTAACGAGCACCTGCCCCTCACGCGTTTTGACGTGCGCAACATCATTCACCGCGGCGGAACCTTTCTGCAAACGGCTCGGAGCGACGAGTTCCGCACCCCCGAGGGCCGTGCTAAGGCGGCGGCCAACCTTCGTGCCCTGGGCATCGAAGGCCTTGTGGTGGTGGGCGGAGACGGTTCGTTCACCGGCGCCAAGTTGCTCAGCGAAGAACACGGGATCCGCGTCATGGGCTGCCCCGGCACCATCGACAACGACCTCTTCGGAACCGACTACACCATCGGCTACCAAACCGCGGTCGACACCGCGGTAGAGGCCGTTGATAAGATTCGGGACACGGCCGTCTCGCACAACCGCCTATTTTTTGTCGAAGTAATGGGCCGCGACGCCGGCTTTATTGCGCTGCGCACGGGCATCGCCAGTGGGGCAGAGGGGGTGCTGATTCCCGAAACCACTACCGACATCGACCGCCTGATCACCTACCTGCGCACCGACCACCAAAAAAAGCGCCGTTCGGGCATCGTCATCGTCGCTGAGGGCGACGACAGCGGCGGAGCCTACGCGGTCGCCAAGCAGGTGCAGGTGGAGTTCCCCGATTGGGACACCAAAGTCACCATTTTGGGCCACACCCAGCGCGGAGGCAAGCCCAACGCCTTCGACCGCATTCTCGCCAGCCGCATGGGCCACGCGGCCGTCAACGCTTTGGTAGCCGGACGCAACCGCGAAATGGTCGGCGTTCAGGGCCACGAGGTGGTGTACGTTCCGCTCGAACAAGCCATCAAGCACCACGCGCGCATCAGTCCCTACCTGCTCGAGCTCGTCGACGCCCTTTCGTAATGGCCGCTTCGCGCTGGGTAGACGTCGTCGTTCCCGTGCCGGTGCGCACGGCCTTCACCTACGCCTGGTCGCTCGATCGGGAGCCTGAACCGGGGTTGCGCGTCTTTGTTCCCTTCGGGCGGAACCGGGTGCTGCTCGGCGTCGTAATCGCCGTGCGCCCCGACGCGCCCGACTACCCCGCCAAAGAAGTGATGCGCTGCGTCGACGAGCACCCCAGCTTTCAGCGCCAGCAGCTCGCCCTGTGGTACTGGATGGCCGAGTACTACCTCTGTGCGCCCGGCGAAGCCATGGCGGCCTCGATGCCCGGATTTATGCAGGTCGAGCCCGACGACGAATCCACCTACACTCTGCGCGACGACGGCGTATGGTCGCTGCGGTTTGCGGCGCCCCGCCACGATTCCGACGCGGTCAACCGCGCCTTCGCCTCGCTGTCGCGCGCCAAGCTCCAGGCCGAAGCTCTGCTGCGCTACTTTCAGTTCGCCCTTGAGGCCGAGCCCGAAGACAACCGCCACCCCTGGGTTGCCGTCGCCGCGCTCACCGCCGAAGGTTCCGACGTCAAGGCGGCCCACCTTTCGGCCTTGGTCGACCGCGGAATCCTCGAGCGCGAGCTGCGCCCCCTCGACCGCAGCCTCGACTTGGGAGATTCCTTGTCGCTTCCGGAGCTCAGTCCGGCCCAGCAGTCGGCGCTTGCTGCGCTCGAGTCGAAGGAACACACGCAACTTCCGAAGCTCCTCTGGGGCGCCACCGGGTCGGGCAAGACCGAGGTCTACCTGCACCTCGCAGCCCACGCCCTCGAGGAAGGCAAGCATGTGCTGCTGATGGTTCCTGAAATCGGACTGGTTCCGCAGGTGGTGCAGCGCGCGGGCCGGGCCCTCGGGCCCGACCGGGTGGTGCCCTGGCACCACCAGCTCGCCGACGGCGAGCGGCGCGCCCTCTGGGAACACTTGTTGGATCCTGATTCCGCACCGCGCATCGTCGTGGCCACGAGGTCGGGCATCTTGCTCCCGTGGCACCGCCTCGGCTTGATTGTGGTCGACGAAGAACACGAGACCAGCTACAAACAGCAAGAACCGGCTCCGCGCTACCACGCCCGCGACGTCGCCGTATGGCTGGCGCAGCAGAAAAAAATACCGATCGTGCTGGGCTCCGCCACCCCGTCGGTCGAAACGTGGCACAACGCCGCCCAAAGCAAGTACCAGCGGGTCGACCTCACCGAGCGCTACTCGGGCGTCGCCTTCCCTGAAGTGGTCCCGGTCAGCACCCTCAAGGCCCAGGCTCTGCACCAGCAGGTGGGTCCGTTCACCCCCGAAACCTATGCTGCGGTGGCCCAAACCCTGGTCGACCGCCAGCAGGTCCTGGTCTTTCAAAACCGCCGCGGTTACGCTCCGGTGCTCACCTGCATGAACTGCGGGTGGATTGAGCCCTGCACCGACTGCGACGTTTCGTTGACCTACCACAAGAAGGCGCGCCAGCTCGTGTGCCACTACTGCGGACTCCACAAGGACCTGCCCGACACCTGTCCGCAGTGCCGCCAGTCCGCCTGGGATTGGCGCGGACTCGGAACCGAACGGATCGAAGAAGAAGTCGAAGCCCTGTTTCCCGAGGCCCGCATTCTGCGGGTGGATTCCGATTCCACGCGGAGCAAACGGGCCATGACCGACTTTTTGCAGTGGATGGAGTCGGGCGAAATCGACCTCGTCGTCGGAACCCAAATGGTCGGCAAAGGCCTCGACCTGGCCGGCCTTTCGCTGGCCGTAGTCACCAACGCCGACCTGATGCTCAACCGCCCCGACTTCAGGGCCCACGAACGCGCCTTTCAGCTGCTTCTTCAGGTAGCTGGGCGCACCGGGCGCCGCGAGCTGCGCGGACGCCTACTTATTCAAACCGCCACGCCCGGCCATCCGGTCCTGCAACGCGTGGTCGACCACGACGTTCCGGGAATGATGGACTACCTCATTCGCGACCGCGCCGAGCACCACTATCCGCCGTTCGCGCGCATGGTCCGCATCGAAGTGCGCCACCGCAAAGAGTCCGTTGCCCGCGACGTCGCTCATTTTTTAGCTACGCAACTGCTCAAAGCGCTCTCGGGCGGAATCCTCGGTCCCGACGCCCCGCCCGTGGCCCGCATTCAAGCCATGTACCGCCAGCACTTGTGGATCAAGCTTCCGGCCGACGGCAGCGTCAAGGCTACCAAGCGGCGCCTCCTCAAAGAAATCGACGGACTCATCTACCACCCCCACGGCCGCAGCGTGCGGGTTATCGTGGATGTGGATCCGAACTAGTCACTAGTTGCGAGTAGCTAGCTTATTCGCTCCAGTACCATCGCCGAAGCGCCACCGCCGCCGTTGCAGATGCCGGCCGCGCCGTAGCGGGCTTGGCGGTCCTGCAGCACGCTGATCAGGGTTACGAGGATGCGCGCGCCGGAGGCTCCGAGCGGGTGGCCCAGCGAAACAGCACCGCCGTTCACGTTGGTTTGGGCGGCAGAAATTCCGAGTAAGTCCATGTTGACCAGGCCGACGACGCTGAACGCTTCGTTGAGCTCAAAAAAGTCGATGTCGCTCACGGTGATCCCGGCCCGCTTGGCGGCCAGCGGAACTGCTTTGGCCGGAGCCGTCGTGAACCACTCGGGTTCGTGGGCTGCGTCTGCGGCACCCGCGATGCGGGCGAGGGGCTTCAGGCCCAGCGCCTTCGCTTTTTCTTCAGACATCAGCACCAGTGCCGCAGCCCCGTCGTTGAGGGTTGAGGCGTTGGCAGCGGTAACGGTCCCGTCTTTGGTGAAGGCGGGGCGCAACGAAGAAACCTTGTCGCGCATCAAGTTGGTGTACTCTTCGTCGTGGGCGACCTGCACCACGTTGCCTTTGCGGTCCTTGACGTCGACCGGAACCACCTCGCGGTCAAACTTGCCCGCCGCCCATGCGGCCGCACTTCGGTCGTAGGATTCCAGTGCAAACGCATCCTGCTGCTCGCGGCTGTAGTTGTGTTCTTTGGCGCAGAGGTCGGCGCACACGCCCATCACTTGCTGGTCGTACACGTTGAGCAGCCCGTCTTTGGTCAGACCGTCGACTAAGGTGGTGTTGCCAAACTTAGTTCCGAGTCGGCTGCCAGGCAGGTAGTGCGGAACCTGAGACATATTCTCCATTCCGCCCGCCACGACTACGTCAGCCTCACCCAGCGCAATGGCCTGGGCGCCCAAAGCAACCGCCTTCATGCCCGAAGCACATACCTTGTTAACGGTGGTACACGGTACCGTATTGGGCAATCCTGCGCCCAAAGCCGCCTGACGCGCTGGGGCTTGGCCGACGTTAGCCTGCAGCACACAGCCCATCAAAACTTCGTCAACTTCTTTAGGATCAAGGCCAATTTGGGTCAGGGCGCCGCGGATGGCGGTGGCTCCAAGTTCCGTGGCAGGAACCGAGCTGAGGGCACCCATAAAGCTTCCGATCGGGGTCCGCACGGCGGACACAATAACTACGTTTTTCATCATCAAAAGGTTGTGCTGCGAAGATACTGCTCGAGTAGGTGAAATCATCTTCAGTTCCTATATTTGCAGCCCTTCAGCCAGGGGTTAACCGCCCTAAACTTGAAACCCGGTGAGGTGGGTGAGAGGCTGAAACCAGTAGTTTGCTAAACTGCCGTACGGGTAACTGTACCGCGGGTTCGAATCCCGCCCTCACCGCTGAAAATCAAGTATTTAGCTTGATAACCCGCCCGAAAAGGGCGGGTTTTTTTTATGCCCTGAGCGCATCGAAATGTATTTCAGTAAGCTCAGGGCATAAAAAAAACGGCACCGGCGTATGCCGGTGGGTTTTTAAGCTCAATGCGAAGAGTGGCAGCAGGTTCCCACCCCAAGGGAACGCCGAAGGCAATCCCGTTCCAGCAGAAGTTTATGTAGAGAAAATCTCACATTTTATACACGTCACCCAGCACGTGTATAGAAAACAACCATTTTCTATACATGATCCCAAGTCGCCACCACTTACGCCATTCCGCACACACGCCGATCCCTACCTTCGCGTTCTAACCCCTACGACTCCATGCTCCACGTCGGCCTCACCGGATCCATCGGCAGCGGAAAATCCACCGCCGCTAAAGCCTTTGAAGAACTCGGAATCCCTGTCTACTACGCTGACGACGCGGCCAAGCGCCTCATGACCGAATCCGCGCCGCTGCGCGAGGCCATCGAAGCCGAGTTCGGTCCCGGAATCTACCTCGATGGGGTGCTGCAGCGCAAAGAACTTGCGGCCCGCGCCTTTGCTACCGACGAGTCGACCCAGCGGATTAACGCCCTCGTGCATCCGGCGGTTCACGACGACTTCGTCGCATGGTTTGCCGCCCAAAACGCCCCATATGCGGTGCGCGAGGCCGCCATCCTTTTCGAATCAGGAACCTACCAAACCTGCGACGCCGTGGTGCTGGTGGAGGCTCCGCTCGACCAGCGCGTGCAGCGCGTCATGGACCGATCTGGCCTAACCGAGGCTGAAGTCCGCCAACGCATCGCCCGCCAATGGCCCGACGCCCAAAAACGCGCGCTGACGACGCCGCGCGACTTCATCCTGGACAACAGCGGCTCTGAAACCCAGCTGCGCGAACAGGTTGCGGCAGTGGATGCCGAACTCCGCCGTCGTTAGGCTTACTCGGCTTCGCCGACCGGAAGCAGCAGGTGCGCGTGCTTCACCACATAGGTTCCGCGCGCCAGCGATGCCAACCCGATGCGCCCGTTTTGGCGGTAGCGCACATCAACCGGAACAGCCGTGATAACGCTTCCCTGAACCTTGAGCACGCACGGCGCATTTTGGTAGGTGACCAGCGCGTCTTCGGGTAGCGAAACCAGCTTTTCGGGCGCGCTCGCGACCTCGGCCCGTACAAACTGACCGGCGCGAAGCTCCGGACTCGCTCCCTCGGGGTGCGCGTGAACGCGGAACGAACCGCCGTCTCCCTGCGCCTTGCCCACCTGCTTAATGACGCCTTGATAGGACTTGGGGTCGCTGCCAATGCGGTACGTCAGCGTCTGGCCCTCCTGCAGCTTGGCCACGTCGGGACCAAAAACCTGGAGTTCGAGGTGGCTATGGCTCGGATCTTCCACCGTCATCAGTACGTCTTCGGGGCGCACGTATCCCCCAAGGCTCACCTTCAGGTCGTGCACGTAGCCGTTGAAGGGTGCCCGCACGGCGATGCTGCGTTGGATTCCGCTGCGCTCCACCAGGGCGGGTTCGAGGCCAATTTGCTGAAGCTGCGCCGCGGCCGACTGCATTCGGGCACGCCAGCTTTGCTGTTCGGCGGTGCGCTGCTGCACCTCGCGGGTGCTCGAGGCATCTTGGCGCTGCAGGCTCGCCGTTCGGGCCAAGGCGGCTTCTGCGGCCTCGTGCTGGCTTTTGGCCTCGAGGTAGGACTCTTGGGCCCGCACGTAATCAGGGTGTTCCAAGGTTAGTAGTACCTGGCCTTTGCGCACCAAATCGCCTTCGTAGGGTGCAATGCTGCGCACAAATCCGCCCAATGGAGCGTTGATGCTCGCTTTGCTTTGGGGCGGAATTTCGACGCGTCCGTTGCACGAGACGATTCGGCTAAAGGTCTCAAGGCGGGTTGAATCAAGGGCTACACCTTGTGCAGCCATGGCAGAATCGTTCCAGGCTAAAAAGTCGCCCGTTGCGGTTTCGGGTGCGGATTCTGGAGCCGACGAGCAGGCGCCCAAAAGGGCAGAAAAACTAGAAATTACGATAAAACGCTTCATAAACTGGGGTGCGAAGATTGGTAGAAACGAACCATGCAAGCGGCGCTGCGCGCGGCGAGCTCGGCATCAAAATGGGCTTGAGCAAGGTCCCACGCGCCCGATTGGGCGAGGCGGTACTCATAAAAATTGACTTCGCCTTCGCGAAGCTGGGCCGAAAGGCCATCAAACAGCTGGTCTAGGGTAGTCCAGTCTACTTGGCGCGGAGCGCGCAGCGCCCAACGCGCAGCGTTGGCCCGCTGCGCGGCAAAATCTTGGCGCATTTGCCGCGCGCTGTACTCGGCCTCGACCTCGGCCATCGCGCTCGAAATGCGCGACTGCCGTCGGCGCGCCTGAGCGGCAGGATCCAACGGAACCGACAGGCCCACCACGAGCCCCTGAAAACCGGGAACCTGCTCGAGCTGCTGCCGAAACCCGCCCACCGACCACTGAGGACTCCAGGCTTCGGCGCCCGCCAATCGCGCCTCGGCCAGGGCCGTGCGCTGCGCGCCCTCGAGCGCGGCCACAAGCGCCGGATGCAGCGTCGTGTCGGCGTCGAGCAGCATGGCTTGGGGCGTCAGAATCTGCGGCGCGAGGGGCCAGGCTAAACCGGTGGCTGTCGCCAAGTCTGCAACGAGGTCCTGTAGCTGAGCCTCGAGGCGAGCCAAAGTAACCTGCCATTGGTCCAAGGCGAGCTGCGCTGAGCGGCCTTCGGTAGCAGACCATTCACCGGCGTCTACACGCGCTTGGATCCGCCCCGCATCACGTGAAAGCTGGCTGTGAATACGCTCGGCAAACGCAAGTCGCCCGCGCGCCACCTCATATTCTGCGACCAGTAGAGCCACGTCGCGTTCGACAGCTCGAAGCTGGGCTTCGGCTTGGGCTTCCTTCCAATCAACGGCGGCGGCGTTTCGCTGGCTGCGGGCCACGTGCTGGGCAATTGACCCGAGGGGTTGCTCGTAGGACACGTAGCGGTCGAGGTCCGCCGCATTCATTTGTCCGTACTGGGCAGTGAGTTGGCCGTTGCCGAGGACCACCGAAGGTTCCGCCCTGGCCCTAGCCACCTCAAGTGCGGCAAGCTGCGCCCGCGCATGCACCTTTTGCGCGGCCCGCACCGCCTCGCCAAGGCTCGGCGCCTGCTGCGCCGATGCCCCGAAGGCTGCAAATCCAAGCAGAAGTAGGGTCATCACCCCTTTGGCAAGCCATCGTTCAAAACGCAACAGCAGCACGGGAAGAATTCCCAGCGTGAGCAGTGTGGCCGAAACAAGTCCGCCAATGACGACCGTCGCGAGGGGCTTTTGAACCTCAGCTCCCGCCGAGGTCGAGAAGGCCATGGGAACGAATCCTAAGGCCGCCACCGTTGCGGTCATCAGCACGGCCCGCAGGCGATCGGCGCTTCCGCGCACCACAGCTTCGCGCCACGGCAAGCCTTCGGCGCTGAGGTCCCGCACGCGGCTGGCAAGTACAATTCCGTTGAGCACGACGACACCAAAGAGGGCGATAAATCCGATACCGGCCGAAATGCTAAACGGCATTCCGCGTAACGCCAAAAAGGCCACGCCGCCCACCGCCGAGAGGGGGATGGCCGAGAAGATTACCGCCGCGTAGGCCGCGCTGCGAAAGGTGAGGTAGAGCAAAACAAAAATGAGTACCAAGGCCACCGGAACCGCGACCTGCAGCCGAGCCACTGCCGCCCGAAGGTTTTCAAAATCGCCACCGATGTGCAGGCGGTACCCGGTTGGAAGCTTCACCGTGGCCGCCAGCTTGGACTCGATGTCGGCCACAACGCTGGCTACGTCGCGTTCGCGCACGTTGATACCGACCGAAATCCGACGGCTGGTCTGGGATCGGCTGATTTGCGACGGGCCCACGGTTTCGACGCGCTGCGCCACGGCGGTCAATGGAATCAGGTCGCCGTTTGCGCTGCGGAGCATGACGGTGCCTGCGCCACCGTCGCGGCGGCTCTCGGAATCCAAACGGACCGCCACGTCAAAACGTTTTTGGCCTTCGTAGACGGTGCCGGCGATGCCCCCTGCAAATCCGTGCTCGATGGCTTGGCTCACCTGGCTCAGCGCGATTCCGTGGTAGGCCATGGCCTGGCGGTCAGGAACCCAGCGGTAAAAGCGCATTCCTTGGGTGGCTTCGACTTTGACGTCGGCTGCGCCCGGAATCCCTTCGACGGCCGACGCCATTCGCGCGGCGAGCACCGCGAGGGTGTCTAGGTCGTCGCCATAAAGCTGTAGGGCGATGTCGCTCTTGGAGCCGCTAATTAACTCATTGAACCGCAATTGAATGGGTTGGGTAAACTCAAAGAGTGCGCCCCAGACGTTGGTGAGTTCCGCTTCCATTTGGGCCACGAGCTCTTCACGCGTTTCGGCGCTGGTCCATTCTGATTTGGGCTTAAGCAAAATCATGACGTCGGCGGCCTCCATCGGCATAGGGTCGGTGGGAACCTCAGCGGTGCCAATCTTGCTTACCACGTGCTTGACCTCTGGAAACTTGGCCATTAAGCGCTGTTCAGCCTGGGTCGTGATGCGCGTCATTTCGTCGAGGTTGCTCCCCGTCGGAATCGACAGCTGCATCGCCAAGTCGCCTTCTTCGAGGCTCGGAATAAATACGCTACCAAGCTGCTGAAAGAGCAGCACGGCGCCCACGAAAAGGGCCAGGGCAACGGACAAAAGGGTTCCGCCACGGTTCAGCGCCCGGTTCAGCAGTCCCTCGTAGCGCACGCGCAGCTGGTGCATCACTCGTTCAGAACGGTTTTCGCGTTCGCCAGGCTTCAAGACCAACGCGGCGAGGGCCGGAACGTACGTGACGCTGAAAATCAAGGCACCTACAAGGGCAAAGCCAACGGTTTGGGCCATGGGCCGGAACATTTTGCCCTCAATCCCGGTCAGCGACAGAATCGGAACAAAAACGACCAAAATAATTAACACCCCAAAGGCGGCGGACTGGTAAATGGCGCCGGCGCTGCGGGCCACCACCTCGTCGCGCTCGACTGAGGGCATGCGTGCTTTTCCGTGCATGGCAGCCAGCACCGCTTCGACGACGATGACCGCTCCGTCCACCACGATGCCAAAGTCGATGGCACCCAGCGACATGAGGTTGGCCGAAACACCCGCCCAGCGCATGCAGGCCAGGGCAAAAAGCAAGGCCAGCGGAATCACGCTCGCGACCACTAAGCCCGCCCGAAGGTTACCCAGCAGCACAATGAGTACCAAGACCACGATGAGACCGCCCTCAATCAAGTTGCGGCTCACGGTGCTCAAAGCGCGGCCCACGAGGTCCGAGCGGTTGAGGTAGGGTTCGATGCGAATTCCCGGGGGCAAACTCGGTGCGATTTGGGCCATACGGTCTTCAATAGCCTGCGTGACCTCGTAGCTGTTGGCGCCCTTGAGCATTAAGAAAATTCCGCCCACGGCCTCGCCTTTGCCGTCGCGCGTGAGGGCGCCGTACCGCGGAGCCGCACCAAAGCTCACCTCTGCGATGTCGCGCACGAGCACCGGAGTGCCCAGCAGGGGGCTGCGCAACGCGACGTGTTCGATGTCGCTCAGACCTTGGTACAGGCCTTCGAGGCGGATGTACCAGGCTTCTTCAGATTTCTCAATGTAGGCACCGCCCGCATTTTGATTTCCTTGGGTGACGGCGTCAAACACGTCGGCCATCGTGAGCCCCAATTCGCTCAAGCGGTCGGGGTTGACGGCAACTTCGTACTGCTTGAGTTTTCCGCCAAACGAGCTCAGTTCCACGACCCCCGGGATGCCGCTGAGCTGGCGTTTTATCTGCCAATCGTGAATGCTGCGCAGTTCGGCCAAGTCGTAGCGGTAGCGCGGGTCGACCTCAAGGGTGTACTGGTAGATTTCACCGAGTCCGGTGGTGATGGGCATCAAGCCGGGGCGTTCGATTCCGGGCGGAATTTGCCCTGCGGCCTGGTCGATCTGCTCGTTGACCCGCTGCCGGGCGGCCAAGTTGTCGACTTCGTCGCCGAATACCACGGTCACGACCGAGAGGCCGTAGCGCGAAACGCTTCGCACTTCTTCGACGCCCGCCAGGTTGGCCATGGCCAGTTCAACGGGGTAGGTGATGAACTGCTCCACTTCTTGCGGAGCCAAGGCCGGCGCTGTGGTTACGACCTGAACCTGGTTGTTGGTGATGTCGGGAACCGCGTCAATCGGCAGGTTGAAAGCGCTGTAGAGCCCCCAGGCGGCAATCGCGGCCGTCCCCATAAATACGAGCATTTTAGCCCGTACCGAGAAATTTATAATACGTTGAATCATATGTGCTTAGCAAAATTAACGGACAGTGTTTCGGCTGACATCGCAGCCAACGGGTCACGCTATTTTGCTCGGCGGTGGCCGTCGGGACCACGAACTCAGGTGTCCGTGGGCTCGCGCTCGGGCCCCTGAAGGTCGGCGCACTAGGGTGCTCCTCGGTACGGCTACGTGACTAAGGCTTTGGAATTCCGTACGCGCCGGGAGCTGCTGCTGGTTGGCGTCTTCAGGAGCCGATTCGCAGCTCGTCGGAGCAAAGTGCTGCAGGTGGTCGCTGCCCAGGTCGACGCTGAACAGTTCCCACAAAATGAACTTCGGGGCGCGGTTGCCGCTGTGGTCGTGCGGAACCAAGCTGTGCCCCAGCATCAGCACGCTGGCCAGTCCAAAGAGCAGGTTGCGCAGTCGAGTCAGGTTCACGATTGAGGTTCCGTTTGGCGCACAAAATGCCACACCCGCCATGCGAGTACGGCGTTGATCAAGTAAAACACGTACTTCGCCACGAAGGCTACGTTGCCAAACAAAATGTTTTGGTAAAGTTTGAGCGAATTGTACACCAGCCAAAACACCCACGTGTCGGCGTACATGCGGGGCATGTTGAGGGTTCCGCTAAAAGTCAAACCGGTGATGAGCGCGGTGACCCAAAACTTCGAAACGTCGGCATCGGCAATGGGCTGGCTCAAGAATGCGGTGAATCCGAGGTAGTTCAGACCAAAGGCGAGGGCAAATGCCCCGGCGGCCACGGCAAAGTAGGCTCGGTCGAGGGTGCGCGGAATCCGATCGCCGCGGCGACTCCACACCAGAAAGCTGAGTCCGTTGCCCAGCAGCGAAACGGGGTAGGTCAAGAAGGCGGCCTTGTTGCCCAGGAAGTAGTCGACCACCGCCGAGTTGACGCTGGTTACCACCCCTACGGCGTTGCCCCAATTCTTTCGTTTGGTAGCCCATCGGGTGCCCATCATGCTCACGGCGGCGCCCACGGTGCTCAAGATTCCGATAGGCAGGCCCGCAACTTCGGTTTTGTGGAAGCCCAGCGCTACCGAAGCGGCAACGACCGTGACGACGCCGAGAACGTCCATCCACGTGCTTTCGGTAAGTTCTTTGAGCCTCCGCGACATGTTATGCAAACAACAATTTGGCGAAATGGTGCGCGCCCGGGTTGAGCTTCGTGATGCCCTCAGCTGCCAAAACTGCGCCCAGAGCGAATCCGCGGCGGTTGTGGGCCGTGTGCACCAATTCAATTCGGTCGATGCTTGACTCGTAGCGAACCGTGTGGGTGCCCGGAACGGGGTCCTCGCGGCGGGCATAGACAGCAAGGGCTCCAGGTGTTTGGCCGTCAAGCGACCAACCGTTGAGTTGTGTGAAGTGGGGCAGGAGGCCCTCAGCAAAGCTTATTGCGGTCCCGCTCGGCGCATCTTTTTTAGCCGTGTGGTGCACTTCTTCAATGCTCGCGGTGTATTGGGCGGAATAGGGCGCCATCAAACGTGCCAGTTCTTCGTTGGCCTTTAGGGCGAGCTGCACCCCAAGGCTGAAATTCGATGCGTACACCAGTCGGTTGGCGCCCCGCACGAAGGCTTCGGCCACCGAAGGAAGTTCGTCAAACCAGCCCGTAGTTCCGCACACCACCGGGGTTTGCAGGGCGGCGAGGCGTTTAAGGTTGGCAGCCGCGGCGTCGGGCTGGGTAAATTCGATTACCGCGTCGGCGCCGTTGAATTCCCAGGCGTCACCGCGGCGGATCCGCGCAACCACGAGGTGTCCGCGCGCCGAGGCTTCAGCCTCAATGGCTTGACCCATTTTTCCGTAGCCAATAAGTGCGAGCTTCAGTGCCATGCGAGCGTTAGTTGCGCCCCAAAGGTAGTTTGTGGTCCGAACGAAGGGCGGACTTGGGCATTTAAGTTTGGCGATACGTCAAAATCGACCAGGTGTCCGGCGGCATAGGCGTCGAGAACCTGAAAAAGGTAACCGGCGCCAACGCCCAGCACCGCGTAATCCCGGCGGCGGCGGTAGTCGTTTTGAAGCGAAAAAAGTTGGTTGGTGGAGAACTGCCCGTCAAATTCGTCGACGGTCAAGGGATCGCTGTCGAGCCTCAGGTCAATGGCCGTACTTAGGCGGTTAAAACTCTTTTGGTTAATGTAGAGGTAGTAGCCGCTTCCGGCCATGATGCCCCAGGCGATGGGGGCCTTCCATATTTGCCGGTTTAGGATTTGACCGGCGCCAGGAACCAGCGCGCTGGCAAGTGCCGCTTTTTCGGGTTGCTCCCACGATTTTGGCGCACGAACCGTGTCCGACTGGGCTGTTGCCCAATAAGCCGAGAGGATCAAGAGGAAGAAGAGCGAGCGTCGCATCACGTGGGGTCAAAAGTAGCCGAAACCTTGGCTTTGTCGTACTTTTGCTGCAGCTTTTAACGCATGCCGTTAGAGCATTCGGCCCCGTAGCATAACTGAATAATGCATCGCACTTCTAATGCGACGAGTGCAGGTTTGAATCCTGCCGGGGCTGCTCTTTTTTCCAATGCCTGATTCGATGGCAGTTGGCGCAAAGGAGGTCGCACCGTTGAGCTTCTTCCAAAACGGTTTGCCACTTCAGTAGGCGCAACTTGGTCCAATTAAACCTTTTTTGGAGTGGGTCGCGATGATGAAGTTCAAATATTGAGTAATGACCATCGGAGAGCCCGATATGGCAATCAAGGCATTGGCCACCAAGTAGTTTAATGACTTCGATTTTTCGCCGAACCCAGCGATCTTGAACTTTTTGATTAAAGCACCGCTTGCAGTAAACCATTACTTCATTACTGTGGCATTTTTGCTTGTAAAATTCAGATATATAATTGGTTACCAGGCAACTAGAGCACTTTTTTAAGGGGAGAGAATCCATGTATTAATTTACGAATTCTACCCGGGATCACAACAAAAAAGGCGCCCAAAAAGGCGCCTTTTTACGTCGGGAAGACAGGATTCGAACCTGCGACCCTCTGGTCCCAAACCAGATGCGCTACCACCTGCGCTACTTCCCGAGGGCCGCAAAGGTAGGCAATTAGGGGTCATTTGCAGCGAGGCCAAAATTGCCGTTCCCTCAATCCCGAGTATAAAAAATCCAAATTCGGGCGCAGTGGTACTCGGGGAAAACGTATATTGAACCTTCCAAAAATCCTTGACATGCTTAAAACTCTACGCTCTGCGGCACTACTTGCTTGGTCTTCAGTCACATTGATGGCTCAAAGCACCGTAACCACCATGCCTGCGACCAACCCCAACAACGGTTCGTCGGTCGTTACGTTTGAGATCAATGCCAACCAACCCATCTTTTTAACGGGTATGACCAACGTCTTTTCGGCGGCGGCGGGCACCTCAGGAACCGTCGAAATTTGGTACCGCTTGGGAGGAGTCCTACCCACAGGACAAACAACGCCAAGCATTACCGCGGCCAACGGATGGGTTTTGGGCTACACGACCACGGCCACCAGCGCCGGCAACACGACCGCGGCCACTATTCCCTTCGGTAGCACGATGCTGGCCTTGCCGGCCAACCAGCCTATTGGCATTTGCATCAACGGAACCGGAACCTTGGGTTGCCGCTACATGTCGTGGGTAACGGGAACTCCGACAACCTTTACCGACGGCAGCGTAAGCGTAAACACCATGCCCAACGGATTTGGCGGAACCCTCACAAGTTTCATCGCTTCGCGAGCCTTTTGCGGATCAATAACCTACATACCCCAAGCCGCTTGTACGGGCGCACCGACCGCGGGAACCACGGTGGCCAGCGCCACGGCCGTCTGCCCCCTCCAGAACTTCAGCCTGTCGCTTTCGGGAGCTACCGCAGCAGGAGGGTTGGCCTATCAGTGGCAGTCGGCGTCTTCGTCAACGGGCCCTTGGACCAACATCACGGGTGCAACCACCGGTATCGCCAGCGTTTCGCAAACGCTAGACACCTGGTACCGCTGCGAAGTAACGTGTACGCCCTCGAGCACATCGGCGTACTCAACTCCGGTGCAGGTGACCACCTTGCCCAACCTCGCGGGCGGAACCTACACCATCGGTTCCGGCGGAACCTACCCAACCTTCACCGCAGCCTTTGCGGCAGCGGCCTGCGGGGTTTCAGGACCCGTGGTGTTTCAGGTGCTGTCCAATTCCGCGCCGTTTAATGAGCAGATCACCATCAACGAGATTCCCGGAATGTCGGCGACCAACACGATTACGGTCAAAGGCAACAACAATACGTTGACGTTTGCATCTACTAATGCGAGCGTTCGGCATACGTTGCATTTGAACGGTGCTGACTTTATTCGCTTTGAAGATCTTATCATTGAGTCAACAGGTGCTACCGAAGGTTGGGCAGTCCGTATGAGCAACAACGCCAACAGCAACACCTTTAAGCGCTGCATCATAAAGGCGAGCGAAACGGCAACCTCGTCGAACTACGTCGCCTTTACCCTGACGCAGTCCCCAACGGCTGCTACGGGAACCCAAGCGGGAACCGCCTCAAACCTTCTCATCGATTCGTGCCAGATTGTGGGCGGCTACTACGGTCTTTGCTTAAACGGAACGGGTTTGACCCTGGGGTCCACAACTCCGTCCAACAACACCGTACGCAACAGCATCGTCAGCAATTTTTACCTCTACGGCATTTACTCCTACGGCCAAAACAACCTGAGCATTGAGTACAACGACATTAACCGCTTGACGCGGTCTGCGGTAAGCACGTGCTACGGCTTGTACAACTACGGTCGCAATCCCGGCCTTAAAATTTTGGCCAACCGCATTCATGACTTGGGCGGAAGCCTTGGTACCACGGCCTTCACCGGCTACCTGCTGTACCTATCGAGCACCTCGGGCACCGCCGCGAGCCCGGTACTCGTGGCCAACAACGCCATTTACAACATCAACAACCTCGGAAGCACCCTTTATGGGATGTACATGTTGACGACCGACACCATTGACGTACTGCACAATACGCTCGACATCAATTCCAATTCCGGCACGGGTACGGCCACCGTCTATGGTGCCTACATCAGCGGAAACATGACGCAGTTCAACTTCAAGAACAACATTATCCAAATCGGCTCGTCGGGCACTGGTTCGAAGTATGGCCTGTTCAATGCCTCGACGACGGCGCTGATCACCTCCAACTACAACGCGATTCGCTTTGCGGCTTCGGTGGGCGGAACGAGCAACTTTGTCGCCGCCCGCAGCACCACCGTGACCTACCCAACTCTTGCGGCATGGACCTCGGCAACGGCACGCGACGCCAACAGCATTTCAAGCGACCCCATCTTCACCAACGTGCTGGCGGGTGATTTGACGCCGATTTCGTTTGCCTACAACAACGCGGGCGAAAACCAGTTGGCCAAAGTTCCGCTCGACCTCAACCGAGCCGCACGCAGTGCTACCCCCGACATCGGAGCGGTAGAATACACTCCCTCCGGGTGCGCGGCACCCTTCAACGTCAGCGTAACCAACGTGCGGGCTAATTCCGCGACCGTAACGTACAGCGGAACAGCACCTTCTACGAATTTGCAGTGGGGTCCCAAAGGATTTATCCCGGGAACGGGCCAGGGCGTTACCGTTTCAACGCTTACCCACACGATAACCGGATTAACCGGCTACACCGAATACGACCTCTACCTTGCCGGCAACTGCGGAGCTACTACCTCGGTTTGGGTCGGACCCTACAGCTTCATCACGCCCATTCAGGTAGGCTGGTCAGAACCCTTCACGGCGGGCTACGACCCCTTGGCTGCCGTTCCCAAGCCCAAGGGCTGGACCGAACGCAACGCGGTAGCCGCCAATCCGACCGCGATCGGAACCAATACCTCGGCATGGATGCTCGACGGGTTCCTCAACGTCGGAACCGCGGGTGCGGTGCGCAACCAGGTACCGGTAACCTCTAACGCCACACAGGGGTGGACCATCACCCCGTCGATTGACCTGGGCGACGTAGCCCACACCACCTACTTCCAGTGGAACATGGGAGCTACGGTGGCTAACGGTACCACCTCGGCCGTGCTTGGAACCGACGATACCTTGTTTGTCTTCATTTCAACCGACAACGGAACCACCTGGAACCGCAACCAAGCCTTGGCCAAGTACCACCGCGGCTCGGGTTTGAGCCGCTTTGGCGGAACCTACTCGGTCAACCTGAGTGCTTACACGGGCTTGGTGAAGCTTGCCTTCTACATCGAGAGCCAGACCAGCAGCGCCACCCACATTGGGGCGAACGACTACGACCTCTTCATCGACAATACCGCGCTTACGGCTACGGCGGCTCCCTGCCCGGCGGCCTCGGTCAGCGTTGTGCCCACGACGACGACCGCGGTGGTTTCGTGGACGGTCGCGGGTCAGGCCACCACGCCGGCAACGGTTGCGTGGGGCCCCTTAGGCTTCGTAATCGGCTCGGGCGGTTCGGGCGCAAACCAAGCCAACGCTACAACCAACCCCTACACGATTACCGGATTGCAGCCGGGCAACGTCTACCAAGTTTATGTGCAGTCAACGTGTGCGGCGACGCTCGGCCAGTGGGTGGGTCCGATCACCTTTGCGACTCCGTGTACGTCGACCTTGAGCGGAAACTACACCATTGATTCCAACGGAACCGGTGCGAGCAACTTCACGTCGCTCCAAAGCGCGTTGGCGGCCATCACGACCTGCGGCATTGCCGGGCCGGTAACGTTTACCCTGGCTCCTTATGTGCACTTGGGCGGACTCAACTTGACCACGCTCAACGGAGCTTCGGCGACCAACACCGTGACCTTCCAGGGGCCCGCAACGGGAACGGCTACCATTCAGGGTGCCGCCGGCCAGTTTGCCGCGGTGGTCCTGAACGGAACCGATTACTTAACGCTACGCAAGCTCCGCATCGTGCACCCCACCGCCTCGGGCATCGTGTTAACGGGCGGCGCCCACGACATCGTCATTGACGAAAACGAGATTATTGCCGATACCGTGGGCACGACCAGCACGGTGGCGGCCATTGCCTCGTCGGCCAACCTTACTTCGGTGACGGGCTACGGCAACAACGCCAACAACATCACCATCACCGATAACGTGATTAAAGGCGGTTACTACGGCGTGCGCTTCAACGGCACCAGCACGACTTCGTTCTCTACCGGCATTAACCTCTCGGGCAACACCATCACGAAGGCCTACTACTACGGCACCTACTTCTACTACATGGGCAACTTGACCGTGAACGATAACGTGGTGCGCGGACTCCGCAATTCTACCAACTACGGTCATTACCTGTACTACGTGGGCAACGTAACCATGGAACGCAACGACGTGTTTGTCTCGTACTACGCGATCACGTTGGGCTACCTGAATAACCAGGCGAAGCCCGCTGCCAACAGCGTGATTGCGAACAACATGTTTGCTTCCACCACGAGCTACGGCGGCTACTTCCCGTATCCGCGCCACGTGAACATGTACCACAACACGTTCTCGGGCAGCAGCTACGGGGCCTACCTGCTTTCGAGCACGACGGCTACGTTGACGTCGAAAAACCTGAACATTCGCAACAACATTTTTAAGGGCGGAACCTACGCACTTTACCAAAGTTCGCTGCCCGATTCGATCACGCTCGACTACAACCTCTACAACTCAAGCGCGGCAACGTTTGTCTACTACAACACGGCCCAAGCAAGTTTAGCAGCATGGAAGACGGCGTACCCTGCGCTCAACGTGAATTCGACCGACAACCCGGTAATTTTTGCGGCCAGCGACGACCTGCACGTGGTCAACAACGGCCCCAACAACCTGGGTACGCCGATTGCGAGCGTCGCGGTGGATATTGACGGCGACAGCCGTTCCGCCACCACACCCGACATGGGTGCCGACGAATTCACGCCGTTGGCCAACGACCTTCAGCTGCTGGGCTTGCTGGTTCCGGGCAACAACTCGTGCGGAGATTCCAACAGTGCCGTTTCGGTGATTGTGCGCAACCTGGGCACGGCTGCGCAGACCAACTTTGCGGTGGGCGCTAACGTTTCGGGCGCGGCTACGGCGAGCCTTACGGCCACCTACACCGGCACACTGGCCTCGCTGACGACCGATACCGTAGCGGTGGGCACCGTCAACACGGTAGTTGGCGGAACCTTCACCTTCACCGGCTACGTGAACTTGGCGAACGACGGAAAGACCTCCAACGACACCTTAGTGGCGAGCCGCAGCTTGCTCGATGCGCTTCCCCGCATTCCGGTGGCTTCGAGCGATACCGTCTGTGCGGGTGGATTCGCCACGCTGTACTTCCCTGCGGGTACGACCACGGAATCCTACCTCTGGCTGACCACCGCGGGCGACACCCTCGGTACCTCTGACAGCCTTCTCGTGGGTCCGATGAGCGCCGCCGACACCACGTTTGTCCTTCGCCAGACCTCGACCTCAGGTCAGGTGGGTCCGCTCGACAATACCATCGGTACTACCGGTAACTACACCGCGATGAACCACTACCTGCTGTTCACGGTGAACGCGCCGACAACCATTTACAGCGTCGACGTGTTTGCGCAAGGTGCCGGATTGATCGACGTCGTGATTCAGAATGCGACCACGCTGGCGACGGTGCAAACCGTCACGGTGTCTTCGACGGGCGCCGGCTTCAACCGCTTGGTGGTCAACATATCGCTGCCTCCGGGTACCTACCGCATGGGCAGTACGACGACCAACAACGCGGGCGGACTCCAGCGCAACTCAGCGGGGGCCTCATACCCCTACCTGTCGACCGACGGCAGCGTGACCATTACCGGTTCGACGTTTAACGCGACTTCGTACTACTACTTCTACAACTGGCAGCTGGGCGGCGGAGGTTGTCCGCGCCCTGACGGAGAAGTAACGCTTTACCACCAGCCCGCTCCGACCGCGAGCTTCACGGGTACGCCGCAGGCGGCCACGGCAACCAACCTTACGGTGGACTTTGACGCCACCGCAAGCACCAATGCCGCCAGTGCGTCGAGCTTCGATTGGAACTTCGGCGACGGTTCGACGGGTACAGGGACGCTCACCAGCCATGCCTACGCAGCCAACGGAACCTACAACGTTACCCTCGTGGTTACGGGAGTCTGCGGCAGCGACACCCTGGTCGTGCCGGTCACGGTCGCGGGCATTAGCGTGGGCGAAACCCCGCTCGACCGCAGCCTCGTCATGTACCCAAATCCGACGAATGGAGCCTTCCAGTTTGATCTCGAGCTGGGATCAGCGCAGCCCATTCAGGTCAAGGTGCTTAGCGCCACCGGCCAAACGGTTTGGTCACGCACTTGGGATTCCGCGCGCGAAATTCGCCGCGAAACGGTGGACCTAAGCGCTTGTGCCTCGGGAATTTATGTGGTGCAAGTGACCACCGAAGACGGCGTGGCAACGCGCCGCATTTCGGTCCAGAAGTAGGGCAGAAGCGCCCGCCAGCGATCAAGACCGCCCGGTAAATCGGGCGGTCTTTTTATTTAGCGTACCTTTGCCCCCGCATATCGTCCGCCTTGCCGCCTTGAAGCGCTTCGGCACCAAAGGGAGGAAAGTCCGGACATCACAGAGCACCGCGCTACCTAACGGGTAGGCAGTCCACGGGGAACTTGGGGCTGACAGCTAGTGCCACAGAGAGGGAAACCGCCAACGGATGCATCGTACGAGTACCGGGGGCAAGGGTGAAAAGGTGGGGTAAGAGCCCACCAGCGTCAAAAGCAATTTTGATGGCTTGGTAAACCTCGCGGGATGAAATGCCATGTAGGCTGGCGCTTGAAGACGGCTCGTCTGAGCCAGCGGGTAGGCAGATAGAGCAGTTGGGTGACCAACTGCCCAGATCAATGGCAAGGGC
>JACCDS012093817.1_pt1 | contig 23562 bp, 23 predicted proteins | sample 7446441 | NCBI WGS metagenome assembly JACCDS01 (sample SAMN15323445, study PRJNA562643) | freshwater metagenome | isolation source: river surface water | place: USA:Blue River Watershed | collected 2017-08-17 | reverse complement strand
GCTCGCGAGTCATCGTGCCTTCGGCGCCGTGGCCATCTTCCTTGTCGCCCTTCATGGTCTCGAGCGAACCGAGCACGCCGAGTTCGGCCTCGACGGTCACGCCGATCGCGTGCGAGAACTCGACCACTTTCTTCGACACGTCGACGTTGTACTCGTAGCTGGCGACCGACTTGCCGTCTTCCATCAGCGAGCCGTCCATCATCACTGACGTGAAGCCGGACTTGATCGCAGCCATGCAGACGGCCGGCGACTGGCCATGGTCCTGGTGCATCACCACCGGGACGTGCGGATAAGCTTCGACCGCCGCCTCGATCAGGTGGCGCAGGAAGGCTTCGCCCGCGTATTTGCGGGCGCCGGCCGACGCCTGCATGATGACCGGCGCGCCGACTTCATCGGCAGCCTGCATGATGGCCGTGACTTGCTCGAGGTTGTTCACGTTGAAAGCCGGCAGACCGTAGCCGTTTTCGGCGGCGTGATCGAGCAGCTGGCGCATGGATACGAGAGGCATTGCAATCTCCTGGATGTACTGAATACTGAGTAAGTTGGCTTACCGTCCGCCGATCTTCGTGATCTTCAGCGCGTTGGTACCGCCGATCTGTCCCATGGGCTCGCCCCAGGTCACGACGATCATGTCATCTTTGACCGCCAGTCCCTTGGCCAGCAACAATTTTTCGACCTCGACCAGCACCGCATCGCGGTCGCGCGACGACGTGGGCAAGGCGATCGGGTGCACGTTGCGGAACAGCGCAACTTTGCGCCGGGTCGCCAGATTCGGCGTCACCGCGTAAATCGGTATGTCGATGTTGTGACGGCTCATCCACAGCCCGGTCGAACCGGACTCGGTGAAAGCAACGATGGCGCGCACGCGCAGGTGGTGCGCAGTGAACAGCGCGCCATACGCGATCGACTGGTCGATGCGCGTGAAAGTGACGTTCAGGAAATCGGTGTCGAGCGAATTGTCTTCGGACTTCTCGGCCTCGATACACACCGCGGCCATGGTCTCCACGGTCTCGACCGGGTATTTGCCGGCGGCCGTCTCGGCCGAGGCCATCACGGCATCGGTGCCGTCCAGCACGGCGTTGGCCACATCGGACACTTCGGCGCGCGTCGGCACCGCGTTTTGTATCATCGACTCCATCATCTGCGTTGCCGTGATGGCCAGCTTGTTCGACGCTCGCGCCATGCGGATCATGCGCTTCTGCAGGGCCGGCACCGCCGCATTGCCGACTTCAACGGCCAGGTCGCCACGCGCGACCATGATGCCGTCGGATGCGTCGAGGATCTCCTGCAGGTTCGGTATCGCTTCGGCGCGCTCGATCTTGGCGATCATGCGCGCGCGATGGCCATACGGCTCGCCGGCGATCGTCACCAGCTGGCGCGCCATCGCCATGTCGGTGGCGTTCTTCGGGAAGGACACCGCAACATAGTCAGCACCGAGCCGCATGGCGGTCTTGATGTCTTCCATGTCCTTCGCGGTTAGCGCCGGTGCCGACAGGCCGCCACCCTGCTTGTTGATGCCCTTGTTGTTCGACAGTTCACCGCCGATCTTCACCGTAGTGTGGATCTCGCTGCCGGCAATGCGATCGACCGTCAGCACGATCAGGCCGTCGTTCAGCAACAGCACGTCGCCGGCTTTCAGGTCTTTCGGCAGCTCCTTGTAGTCAAGGCCGACGCGCTGCTGGTCGCCCAGTTCGCACTCGGCGTCAAGGATGAATTTTTCGCCCTTGACCAGCTCGATCTTGCCGTCCTTGAATTTGCCGACACGGATCTTCGGCCCCTGCAGGTCGGCCATGATGGCAACTTCGCGGCCGCAGGTGGCCGCCGCATCGCGCACCATCTGCGCGCGCTCGACATGGTCTTCGGCCTTGCCGTGCGAAAAATTCAGCCGCACCACGTCAACGCCGGCCGCGATCATCCGCTCCAGCACGTCGAGGGTACTGGACGCGGGGCCGATGGTGGCGACGATCTTTGTGGCGCGCTGTGTCATGGGTGCGGTCTCCTGTCGATTTGACTTTGTTTTGATGCTGCTTATTGCGCTCTTTGCTCGAGCACTTCCACCGCCGGCAGCACTTTGCCCTCGAGGAATTCGAGGAAGGCGCCGCCGCCGGTCGAGATGTAGCCGACCTTGTCGGCAATGCCGTATTTTGCGATCGCGGCCAGCGTGTCGCCGCCGCCGGCAATCGAGAAGCCGCTGGACTCGGCGATCGCCATCGCCAGCGTTCTGGTGCCGTTGCCGAACTGGTCGAACTCGAACACGCCGACCGGGCCGTTCCAGACGATGGTGCCGGCATCCAGCAATTGCGCAGCCAGCGCTTTCGCGGTGTCGGGACCGATATCGAGGATCAGGTCGTCATCGGCAACGTCGGCCACTGGCTTCACGGTCGCCGGCGCAGTCGGCGAGAATTCTTTTGCGCACACCACGTCAGTCGGAATCGGCACGCTGGCGCCGCGGCCGGCCATCATGTCCATGATGGCCTTCGCCTCATTGACCAGATCGGCCTCGGCCAGCGACTTGCCTATCTTCAGGCCGGCGGCGAGCATGAAGGTGTTCGCGATGCCGCCGCCGACGATCAGCCGGTCGACTTTTTCCGCCAGCGTTTTCAGGATGGTGAGCTTGGTCGACACTTTCGAACCGGCGACGATTGCCGCCAGCGGACGCGCCGGCTGGCCGAGCGCCTTGCCGAGCGCATCGAGCTCGGCCGCCAGCAGCGGACCGGCACAGGCGACGGGCGCGAATTTCGCGATGCCGTGCGTGGTCGCTTCGGCGCGATGCGCGGTGCCGAAGGCGTCGTTCACATACACGTCGCACAGCTTCGCCATCTTCTGTGCAAGCTCGTCGCTGTTCTTTTTCTCGCCTTTGTTGACGCGGCAGTTCTCGAGCAGCACCACGTCGCCCGGCGCCACGTCGACGCCGTCGACCCAGTTCGCCTTCAGCGCAACCGGCTTGCCGAGCAGCTCGGACAGACGCTGCGCGACCGGCGCGAGCGAGTCTTCCGGCTTGAACTCGCCTTCGGTAGGACGGCCGAGGTGGGACGTGACCATCACCGCCGCACCGGCGCCCAGCGCCGCTTTTATCGCCGGGACCGATGCACGAATGCGGGTGTCCTCGGTGATGTGGCCGGCATCGTCCTGTGGCACGTTCAGGTCGGCGCGGATGAACACGCGCTTGCCGCGCAATTGGTCTTGCTGGACGAGGTCGGTCAGGCGCTGGAATTTCATGGCGGGAGATCGTCGCGGAAAGTTGGAAGCCCGCTATTTTACCGCAGCGACCGGGGGCAAAAAGCGTTGCCAGATGAATATGGACCGACGGAGGGATGGCGGTTTCCCTGCGCGCTACCCGCCACCATCACAGCCACAAGCGCAAGCCCGTATAGCAAACCATCCCGAACACCAGCGTCCCCAGCAGATGCCGCGTCAACAGAAAGAAAGCTGTGGCAGCCACCGCTGCCATCAGCCGGATATTCTGCCAAGGCTCGACCAGTGCGCCCTGCAGCATCAGCAAGTCCGGCGCAAGGATCGCCGACAGCGCGACCGCCGGCACATAGCCGAGCGACTTCTGCATCCAGCCGGGCATGCGGCGCGAGCCGCCGATCATGAAGAAAAAGCTGCGCGTGACCACGGTGCCGGCCGTCATCAGCAGGATCAGCAGCAGGTAGTCCCCGGTATCCATGGTCATGCGGGCTCTCCCCGCTTTGCCATTGCCCGCTCGGCCAGTACCGCCGCCGCAATGCCGGCCACCATCGCCGCCAGCAGGCCAAGCCGGTAGGGCCAGCCGACGGCCGCCACCGCTACTGCGCTGGCAACGATCACGCCGACGATGGTCGGCTTGTTCTTTACCATCGGTATCGTCAATGCCAGCAGCGCGAGTGATCCGGCAAAGCCTATGCCCCAGCTGGCGGGAATCTGGCTCGCGAGCAGGATGCCCGTGATCGTGCCGAGCTGCCAGCCCCACCAGTTCGAGATCGCCAGCCCGCGAAAATAGCCGAGCTTGCCGGCGGGGTTGCCGCTGGCATGCGCGGGATAGCGCTGCGGGAAAAATCCCATCACCATGTCGGCATTGTTGTAGCCCATCCAGAGCCGCCGCCACCAACGCAGATGCCTGAAATGCGGTCCAATCACCGCGCTGAAAATCACAAAGCGCAGATTCACCATGAAGGCGGTGAAGGCGATCACCCAGATCGGCGCGCCGGCGGCCATCAGCGGCAATGCGGCCAGTTGCGCGGAACCGGCGTAGACAAGCAGCGTCATTAACAGGCACTGCCACAGCGACAGCCCGGTTTGCACCATCGCCATGCCGGTGACGGCGCCCCATGCGAACAGGCCGGGCACGGTTTGTGAACAGGCACGTACCCCGTCCCGGAAGGCGGAACGTTCGCGCTCATTGTTTTCCGCGCTGTCGGCGGGGTCGGAAATCATCATCGGGCAGGACCGGGGAAGGCGCCGAAACGGCGCTGGCATAGCAATCGGATAAGCCGATATTCTAACGAGCAAGCCGCGCAACGCAGTGAATCCGCTAAAATCTCCCCTTTTGCAAAATTTACCGGAACTGGAGAATCTGACATGTCCATGGCTGACCGCGACGGCAAAATCTGGAAAGACGGCAAGCTCGTCGACTGGCGTGACGCCAACCTGCACATGCTCACGCACAGTCTGCATTACGGCATGGCCGTTTTCGAAGGCGTGCGCGCGTACAAGACCAATGAGGGCACCGCGATCTTCCGCCTGAAGGAGCATACGCAGCGCCTGTTCAACTCGGCCAAGATCTTCCAGATGGCGATCCCGTTCGACATGGACACCATCATCGAGGCGCAGAAGGAAGTCGTGCGCGAGAACCAGCTGGAATCCTGCTACCTGCGTCCGCTGGTCTGGATCGGTTCGGAAAAGATGGGCGTGTCCGCGCGCGGCAATACCATCCACGTCGGCATCGCAGCCTGGCCCTGGGGTGCGTATCTGGGCGAAGAGGGACTCAAGCGCGGCATCCGCGTAAAGACCTCGTCGTTCACCCGCCATCACGTAAACGTGTCGATGGTGCGCGCGAAGGCCAGCGGCTATTACATCAATTCCATTCTCGCGAACCAGGAAGTCACCGCTGAAGGCTATGACGAGGCGCTGCTGCTCGACACCGACGGCTACGTGTCCGAAGGCGCAGGCGAGAACGTGTTCGTGGTCAGGAACGGCAAGATCTACACGCCAGACCTGGCCAGCTGCCTCGACGGCATCACGCGCGACGCCGTGCTGACAATGGCGCGTGACTCGGGCATCGAGATCGTCGAAAAGCGCATCACGCGTGACGAAGTGTATTGCGCAGACGAAGCCTTCTTCACCGGCACCGCGGCCGAGATCACGCCGATTCGTGAACTCGACAACCGCCAGATCGGCATCGGCAGCCGCGGCCCGATCACCGAAAAGCTGCAGTCGCTGTTCTTTGACGTGGTCGCCGGCAAGTCGGACAAGTACCGCCACTGGCTCACCCACGTCTGATCGGTTCACCTTCAGGAGCGAAGAATGGCACAGCAAGCGCAAGCGATCGAACTGGGCAGCGAAGACCTGCCGGCGTACTGCCCGAACAAGGCAATGCCGATCTGGTCTTCGCATCCGCGCGTGTTCCTCGACTTTGGTGCCAGCGGCGAAGCGAAATGCCCTTACTGCGGCACGGTGTATGCGCTGAAGGCCGGCGCGCACGCGCACTCGCATTGATCGGTCTGGTGGGTTTCGCTACGCTCTACCCACCACAACCTCCCCCTCCCCACCATGCCCCTGTCCCGCACCCAGTCAGCCAGCGCCGAAGACATAGAGAACGCGTTCTATGACTCGATGGAGCGCGCCGACCTCGATGCGATGATGGCGCTGTGGGCAGATGACGAGGAAATTTTCTGCGTGCACCCGGGTGCACCCCGCCTGCAGGGTCATGCGGCAATCCGCGCATCCTATGAAATGATCTTCGAGCGCGGCCCGGTGCACATACGTCCGCGCCAGCTGCATGTGGCGCAGAACATGGGCTGTTCGGTACACAGCGTGGTGGAAGACGTGAAGACGCCAGACGACCCAGACTGGCAGGAGGCGCACATCGTCGCCACCAATGTCTACCTGAAAACCCCGCAGGGCTGGCGCATCGTATCGCATCACGCGTCGATCGCGCCCGGCCGGCCGGCCGGAAACGCGGCGCCGACGCCGCAGGGCGTACTGCACTGAGCGGCGCATGAGCGACTACGCCGCTCCCGTCTGGCTGCCCGGCGGACACCTGCAGACCATCTGGCCAGCCAAGCTGATCCGTTCGCCGCAACTCACGCTCAAGCGCGAACGCTGGGACGCGCCGGATGGCGACTTCATCGATGTCGATTTCGTGGAAGGCCTGCCCGGCAAACCCTTCCTCGTGCTGTTTCACGGACTCGAAGGTTCGTCGGACAGCCACTACGCGCGCGCGCTGCTATCGCATATCGAAGCGCTCGGCTGGTCGGGCGCGGTACCGCATTTCCGTGGCTGCTCCGGCGAGCTGAACCGTGCGCCGCGCTTCTATCATTCGGGCGATGCCGACGAGATCGACTGGATCCTGCTGAAGATGGCGCTGCACCCGCTGGCGCGCAACGCATCGAATTTCTTCGCTGCCGGCGTCTCGCTCGGCGGCAATGCGCTGCTGCGCTGGCTGGGCACGCGCGCCGAAGACTCGCGCTTCGTCGATGCGGCGGTGGCGGTGTCGGCGCCGCTCGACCTCGCTGCCGGCGGCGCGGCGCTGTCATCGGGACTGAACATGATCTACACCAGCCGCTTCCTGCAAACGCTCAAGCCGAAATGCGTGGCCAAGCTGGAGCAATACCCGCAGCTGTTCGACCGCGACCGCATGCTGGCCGCGCGCGACCTGTACGAGTTCGACAATGTGGTGACCGCGCCGCTGCACGGATTTCGCGACACTGATGATTACTGGCACCGCGCGAGCAGCAAGCATGTGCTGTCCGACATCATCGTGCCGACACTGGTGCTGAACGCGCGCAACGATCCGTTTTTGCCGTCGCGCCACCTGCCGCGCAAGGCGTCCGATGCGGTGATCCTGGAGTATCCTTCTCAGGGCGGGCATGTGGGCTTTGCCAGCGGCAGACCGCCCGGCTCGCTCAGCTGGCTGCCGCGCCGCATCGTGCGCTTCCTGTCGGAACAGGTTCAACTCAAACGCGAGCCGGCCGAGTTCTTCGTCTGAATTCGCGGTCGCCAAATGCAGGCTCACCATGGATGAAATCGTCAGGCAGGCGATGGCCAAGTGGCCGAACGTGCCGCACTGCTACGGCTGGCTCGCACTGGACGCGCGCGGCGCGTTCCGCATGCGCGACGAAGCGGCGCAGGCCGCCCACCTGCCCGGCGAGGTGATACGCCATCCGGCACTGCTGTCCTTCATCTACCGCAACTACCAGCACGACGAACACGGCGCCTGGTATTTCCAGAACGGTCCGCAACGGGTGTTTGTGGAACTGGAAGCAACGCCATACATCGCGCGCACCGATCCGTCGCAGGGCTTCGTGACGCATGATGGCGTGCCGCTGAACGATATCGACGCCGCATGGATCACCCGCGATGGCCGGCTGCTGCTGAAGTCGGGCGACAAGCTTGCCATGGTCGACGACCGCGACCTCGCCGAATGCCTGCCTTTGCTGCAGATGGAAGGCAAGCCGATCGACGACGCGACGCTGCTGGACTGGCTCGAAGGTATGCAGGGAGATTTGCAGTTGCAGGTCGGCCGGCTTTGCGTTGCCGTGCAGCCGCTGCGTGACGATGAACCGGCGTCCCGTTTCGGATTCGATCCGCATCCGGCGACGTCGCGTTTGCTGGCTGGTGGGTTGCGGAGTTCCTTGAATTTTCCATAGACTGGGCAGAGCCGAAGGCGAAACCCGGCATGAAAAACCCGCCTACTTCTTCTTCCTCTGCGCCATCACCTCGCGCCAGCTCGCCTGCAACTCCCGCTCGCGCGCATCGATGATGGCCAGGTCATAGAAGCTCGCGTCCGCCGAGCCACGGGCGATGCGCAACTGCTCCAGCGCGGCCGGCAAGGCGCCGGTCAGTGCGTAGTACTCTGCCAGCGCCATATGCTGCGGCGCCTGCTTGCCCTGCTCGGCATAGGCCCGCGCAAGCGCCTGCTGCACGCCGGGATCCTGACGGTAGATCAGCGACTGATCGCGCAGAAAGGCTGTCGCCTCATCCTTGCGGCCGGCGGCCAGCAGCGCGTCGGCGGTCTGCATCGCGAGCGCTCGCGACAGCGGGAAACGGTTGCGGCCTTCCTGCGCGAGCGTCACTGCCTGCGCCGCCTGACCGCTGGCCAGCGCCGAATCAACATCGATGCCCTGCAGCAGCGCCGATGGCATGAAGCCCGGCTTGCGCGCGAGATCGGCATGAATTTCATCGAGCAAAGCCCGTGCGCGTGCAGGCTCGCGCTGTCGCAACGCAATCATCGCCAGTCCGTAGCGCGCGCCCAGCACCTGCGCGCGCGAGCCCTGCCTGATCTGCTCGCCGAAGATCGTAGATGCATCGCGCCAGCCACGCGGCGAATCATCCTGCAGCACGCGCAGCCGCGCCCTGACGAACGAAAAATCCAGACTGTCGACACGCTGGCGGTAGGGCAGCGTGCGGATGCGACCCTCGATGTCGGCGATGCGCTCGGTGGTCAGCGGGTGCGTCATCAGGTACGAAGGAATGTTTTCGCTGCGATTGCGGCCGGCCGCCTGCATGCGTCCGAAGAAGCTGACCATGCCGTTCATCTCGAAACCACCGCCGTTGAGGATGCTGACCCCGATACGGTCGGCCTCGCGCTCGGCATCGCGGCCAAAGCTCAGCTGCCGCTGCGCCGCCAGCCCGGTGCCGGTCATCATGGCCGCCATGCCGAGGTCAGGGCTGACGCTCATCGCCAGCGCGCCCAGCAGCAGGCCGGCGATAGGCAAGAGCGAATCCTGCTTCTGGTTGCCGATCATGCGCGCGATGTGACGCTGCGACACGTGGCCGATCTCGTGCGCCAGCACCGACGCCAGTTCGGACTCCGACTGCGCAGCGAGCACCAGCCCGCTATGCACGCCGATGAAGCCGCCGGGCAGTGCGAAGGCGTTCAGCGAAGGATCGCGCACGGCAAAGAAAAAGAAATCGTAACCGGCATCGCCGCGCGCTTCGGGCGTTGCCGCCAGCAGGTTGCCGCCGAACAGGTTCAAGTAATCGAGCGTCGTCAGGTCGCCAAGGTAAAGGGGATCGCGCCGTATGCTGGTCATCACGTCTTCGCCAAGCTTGCGCTCCATTAGCGGCGACAATTCGGCACTGTCGCTGCCGCCGAGATTGGGCAGCGCCTGCGCATGCAGCACAGTCGGCGACAGGAAGGCCGGAGAAGACAGCATGATCGCGCCCGCAGCGACGGCACGCAGCAAACGCTTGATTCGGGGCGAGCGGGACGATGAAAGCATGGTGCTATGATACCCGCAACCCGGCTTTCGCCACCCTGACTAACCGACGGAAACACCTGCCACATGAGTCCAACCAAGAACGCCCTGCCCTCCGCCGCCGACAACGGCGGCCTGACCCATTTCGATGATGGCGGGCAGGCGCACATGGTGGATGTCGGCGCGAAGTTGGATACCCATCGCGTCGCGATCGCCAGCGGCCTGATCCGCATGAAGCCGGCCACGCTGGGCGTCGTGATGTCGGGCACTGCTAAGAAGGGCGATGTGCTTGGCATCGCCCGTATCGCCGCGATCATGGCGGCCAAGCGCACCAGCGACCTGATCCCGCTATGCCATCCGCTGGCGCTGACGCGGGTGGCGGTTGAATTCACGATCAACGAGGCCGATTGCAGCATCATGTGCAACGCACAGGTTGAAACCCACGGCAAGACCGGCGTTGAAATGGAAGCGCTGACCGCAGTCCAGGTCGGCCTGCTGACCATCTACGACATGTGCAAGGCCATCGACCGCGGCATGGTGATGTATGACATCCGCGTGATGGAAAAGCATGGCGGGAAGTCGGGTAGCTGGAAGGTCGAGTAGTAGGTACTTACTGAAGCATTCTGCTTCGGGAGAAAAATGAGGGCTTGTCCAATTCCTGTCCAAATGAGGATCAGGAAATGGCGTCAATACGCAACCGCAATGGTGTCTGGCAGGCCCGAGTAATCCGCCGAGGCTTTCCGACAACAGCCAAATCATTCACTACACGACAAGAAGCCGAGCGATGGGCACGGCAGGTCGAAGCGCAGATCGACCAAGGCCGCTTTGTCTCTTTACGTCTGGATGAGAAAACAACCTTCGGTGAGCTGATCACTCGCTACATGGCGGAAGTTACGCCATTGATGAAAAGCGCTCCGCATGACCTGATCAGGTTAGCTGCGCTAAGGCGTCATCCCTTGTGCAAACTGAACTTAGTAGCACTTACCCCTGCCCGGATAGCAGAGTTCAGAGATGAGCGTCTGAAGCAGGTGTCTAGCGGAACCGTCATCCGAGAGCTAGCCTACATATCAAGCATCCTGAACCATGCACGGCGGGAATGGGGCATTAACACTGACAACCCTGTTCGAATGGTTCGCAAGCCATCTTCTCCACAGGGGCGTAGCCGGGTCGTTAGCAACACGGAATTGACCCGCATATTGGATGCCTTGACGCCGCGCCCAACGCGTCGGATTAACCCTTGGATGAAGTCTCTGGTGGAATTTGCAGTTGAAACGGCAATGCGTCGTGGAGAACTTCTGGTGCTGAAGTGGGCGGACGTTGATCTAAGCAATCGGGTAGCTCACCTACCAGAAACGAAGAACGGTGAGGGGCGTTACGTTCCTCTATCAACGCGCGCCATTGCGTTGCTTCACGACTTGCCCCGAAGTTTATGCGGGTATGTTTTTCCCGTGAAGCCGCAAACCGTCGCTGCCGCTTTCATGAAAGCCAGTATGCGCGCTGAACTTGGCGACGTAAGGTTTCATGATCTTAGACACACGGCCATAACGAGGTTAGCCGAGAAGCTACCAAACGTGATTGAACTAGCTGCCGTATCGGGGCATCGCAGCTTGACTATGTTGCGGCGATACTATCACCCAAAGGCGACAGATTTGGCTCGCAAACTGGGATAAGTTTCCTTGTGTAAATTTGGTCTGCAAGCATTCTGGAAAAGCTATAACATCTAATTAACGCGCCTCACCAAGTCGCGCCACGAAGTTCGCATTGCCTCGAAACGACTTCGCTGCTACAGCAGAGAGGAAGCAGGACAAAGCGCGGTATGGACCACCGCGCCTCCTGTAGTGGGACAACAGCCACTTACCATCCTGATTGCAACTTAACGGTCAAGGTTCCCCGGCTTCACCCGGGGGTCTTTGCTTGCCATCCGAGTTGCGACCATCGACCTCATTTCTGTTCCACTCGGATGTTTTCCTCAGGACAACATCATGGTTGATACTACCAATATTTCCGTTGAAAATCAATGGGTTATGAACGATCCCGCATTATTCGAGGATCTTAATATTCAAGATTCGATACCTCTGCCCGAAACTCCTTTCGCCTTGCCGACAGCTGGTAGAAACGAAGCCAGTATGAAAGTGGACATGAGTCCAATTTTTCAACGGAAATTTTTGGAACGTGCGCGATCAGGGGGAGGAAAGCTCTGCTTTAAGTCAATCGATGGTCGATTCCATGAAAGGCACTTTCGGGATGTCGACGAGGCGCTGCAACTGATAAAGGGGTTTGGGATTAATTCGGATATTTGGGTTTCGATGGCAACTTACTCTAACCCAGAAATTTCTCGATCTAAAAAGAATGCCGAATCGCTCAATGCGATGTGGATCGACGTCGATGCACATGTCGGGAGCAAATATTCGACGGTTCAAGACGTTAAACACGCAGTGGCTCTTTTCATCGATTTCACTGCGCTACCTCCTCCCAATCTTGTTCACCTTACTGGTCATGGGATGCATGCTCTCTGGGTTTTCGACCAAAGTATTTCAACAGAGCGCTGGCAACCTGTAGCCTCAAATCTTCAAGAGCTGACTTCACGGCTGTCCCTTGGAGCAGACCCTATAACAGCTGACGCAGCCCGTATCTTGCGCGTTCCCGGCACAATGAACTTTAGAGACCGAACCTCTCCTCAGAAGTGCAAATTGATAGACCCGGGGCGTGAGCTACTTAACTTTGAAAATTTCTCAGCATCGGTCGCCGAAGCGCTAGCGAAAGCACCTGCCGCTTCCCGAGCAAATAATACTCAGCCTATTCCTCCGGAAAAAGATATACCTGAAAATTCGGAAAATATCCGAATCGTTGAAAGAATGCTTTCGGCGATCAACCCTGATATCAGTTACTGCAACTGGAGGAGCATCTCATGGGCAGTGCAGTCAACAGGATGGCAAGCTGCCTACAATCTTGCTAAAAGTTGGAGCAGAAAAGGAACGCTATGGGATGAGAGGGCTTTCGATCGAATGTGGCATTCCTTTGATAAAAACGGAGGAACTGGTTTCGGGACACTCGTACATTTTGCACGGAGTGGAGGATATTCAGGACCACTTCCGATTTCGGCGAAGTTCCAAACATCTACCGATCGGTTCAGCTCAACTGACACATGCCAGCTAGTCACGGAGAGAGCCTGCGATATTGAACCTGAGCCAGTTGAATGGCTGGTCGATCAGTCGATACCGTTGGGCGCAATGGTTGTTATCGGTGGCCAACCTGGCATGGGTAAGAGCCAAATCGCCATCAGCCTCGCAGCGTCGGTCACCACCGGGAAGGGATTACCTGACAGCAGCACTTTTGACAAACAGGGCAGCGTCATTATCCTCGCCAATGAAGATGATGCCGCTCGGACTATTCGTCCCCGGCTTGATGCAGCGGGTGCGGATTTAAGCAAGGTGCACATTGTTCAGGGTGTTTCCCGACAAGGAGGAGCAGCAGACTTATTCCAGCTTGACACTGATATCCGAGAACTGCGCAGCAAAACGCAATCGCTCGGAGACGTACGGTTGATCATCATCGATCCTCCAAGTGCTTACCTTGGCTCGAAGGTCGATTCTTACAAAGACGCTGACGTTCGGCAGGTTCTCACCCCGCTAGGTAGCTTGGCTCAGGATACCGGGGCGTTGATTCTTCTCGTCGTTCATCTGAACAAACGCTCTGACGCGGGTGCACAGCAACGATTTGGTGGCTCCACCGCATGGGTAGCAGCTCCTCGTGCCGCGTTTCTGGTGGCAGAAGATCCCGTTACGCGAGATCGGTACATGGTTCCAGTGAAAAACAATCTCGGGGACGATCGGACTGGCTTCAACTATCAGATTCACGAGAAGCTGCTGACCTACAAAAATCAAACGCTAAAAGCTCCCTTCGTGAAATGGCTGGGCAAATCGCAGCGTTCGGCAGCCGACCTATTAGCGCCACCTCAACGAAATTCGTCAACTGCAGTAGACGAAGCACAATTGTTTCTTGCGAACCAACTCAGCGCGGGGAAGATGAAAGTAGCTGACCTGAAGATTGCGGCGGAGTCCGCGGGCGTTTCGTGGGCAAGCATTCAACGCGCAAAGCAAGGATTAGCAGTTGCGAGTAAACGCGTAGCGGATTGTTGGGAATGGGAACTAATGGGGGGGAAATAGCCATGTTTGATTGGGAGAAAAAAATGAACGGAAATTTCGTGGCAATCGAAGACGGACAAGTAACAACCGTTTTCCGGAACCATGATGGCAATTGGCAAGGAATCCGTGATGGTGAAATTACTGCTTGTGAGTTTGATACACCCGATGAAGCCATGGATGCGATTGACAATTGGAATGTCAAGTTTGTGCCCATGCGTAAGCGACCCGACGAGACAAGTTGGCGAGAGTCTAAAAAAGGAGGAATGTATCGTTGGTCTTACGGAAGATTAGCCGTCATAAAACAAGCGAAAAGTGCAAAGTGGTACATAACTATTGACGGCTCAGTCAAAGACCATTGGCTTGATACCGAGCTTGAAGCAATAGGGGTGGCAGACCGTCTGCTACGTTGATTGCCTTGCTTACCTTGATCACCTCGAACGCAGTTATGTCAGTATTTATTTCAAGGTGGTCAAGGTACTCAAGAAAAGCAAGGCAAGCAAGACACATGAGGGACAATGCGCTTTGCAAGAGGTAAGCGAGAAATATTCACTTGACCGCATTCTAGGGTCAGCATGACGGTGCCTTACAAAGTAAAAGAGAGGGAAATACAATGCCACTACCAAGCCTTGACCTACATGGCGCAAAGCAGTGCCGCGCGAGATCTAAACGCTCGGGAAAGCAATGTAAGAACCCCGCTGCTTTTGGGATGCCTACTTGCCGCATGCATGGAGCAAGGCAGATAAATACCGTTTTTCGCGGGAAAGCTCACCCAAACTACAAACATGGCTTTGACACGTTAGAAGTCAAAATTCGGAGAGCGAGAAAATTGGTCGATTTGAGGCAAGTAGCAAAGCTAATATCATATATTTTTAGATAATTAATAAAAAATATAAATTAAGGGCAAAATAATATTAACCCATACTCAAATAAAATGTTATATTAATTGGATCGAATACAATGCGACTCTTGATTACACTTTTTTGTTTAGTCAACTCAATCAATTGCTTGGCACAAGCAGGGGCGCGAATAGACCCCATAATTCAAGAAAATGAACTGGCTAGTAATTTTGCCCCCGGAACGGGCGGTGGATTTTATTCTTTCCTGAAAGCTTTTGTATTTTTAGCTCTGCTTACTTACATAATCGTTCGTATGCAAAGGAAGGAAAACTGGACTGACGAAGTGCTCGCGATTCAATATTGGCGGTGGGCAATCACTGTTATTGGTTGGGGCTTCATCGTTTTTGGCTTGTACGATGGAAAAGCGGACTGGACGATTCTCGTAGTCATTCCGGTATTAATTTGGGTATTCGTACGACTCTCCCCGCCACGAGATGAGCCTACGAAAGTCATCAAAATTGAAGAAGTCCACTTCAATACTCAAGTAAACAATGAACGTGGCACTACTTGGAAGCCAAATAATGAAAATAACGTAGAAAAAAATCGGGATACGACACAAACAGAAGAATATGAAAGTCCAGATGTCGACCCACCTCTTTTGAAGCCGATTCCCGGTGAATTTCTCTATTTAATAAACGGTAAAAAACACAGGCTCATTGGGGGAAAATTTATTCCTGTAAAAGAGGACTAATTGTGCGGCATCAAGGAATATATTTTTCTCGTCGAGATTTGGGCGTAACTCGAACTATAGGGATCCATTTTGGAAATGGGGGGAGAGGGAGACGGTAGGTGAGAATCCTTTGATAATTCACGGGATACCCCCATGTCAAAATGTGCGACAGCGCTATCAACATGCCAGCATGCGGCGTCACGGCGCTTCGGATGGCAAACAGTTGTGAAGTAAAATCGCCGTTGACAGGATATTTCTGTCCAATTGCTGTCCAATCTAAACCATCAGGAATTGGTACGCCAAAGTTTTCTCAAACCCTAACCCATTGATTTTCAAGACTTCAACATGCGGGTTTTTGCCATCTACGACATGTGCAAGGCCATCGACCGCGGCATGGTGATGTATGACATCCGCGTGATGGAAAAGCATGGCGGGAAGTCGGGAAGCTGGAGGGTCGAGTAATAAACACGAACCTTCGCCTTTACATCTGCCCTGACGAGGCTCCCTAAAAGCATCTGCGGCAGAGTATTCCCCCTAAAGCCTCAGACTGTCGCGGCAGCGTTCATGAAGGCTACGAAGCTTGCCGGGCTTATCGATCTGCGCTTCCACGATCTTCGACACGTGGCAACAACATCTTTGGCCAAGCGACTGCCGAACGTGATCGAGCTTGCTGCCGTCCCCGGCCACAAGAGCCTTCATATGCTGAAGCGGTACTACCATCCTGATGCTGCCGACTTGGCCAGGAAGCTGGGCTAGCGTCTTTTTTAACAACCTCTCTCTTGCCAAAGAACGGGTTCAGAAGGGGAGGCCGACCAAAGACCTTACCCGCCTTACCGGCAGCTTCAATCGCAAGGGCGTCCGCGCTTGTCTCGGTGTTTGAATCGCTATCGATTTTCTAGACGCTCCGCTGCCTCTCGTGGACTACCCCTCTCGCCTAACAGCAGGTGAGCTTGCCTTGGACTGGCTGAAAACCATCAGTCCTGCCCGCCGTCGCTGCCTGCGGGGAGACCCACTCCGCACGAGAACCTGCGTTTGTCACAAGCAATGTCAGGGCAGTATCTTGTCGATAAGAAATATTTTTATCGATAGTCAGTGATTCCTGCCAGCGTAGCGATGCTGGATTTTAGAGCACCGGATACCGCCGAATAAGCGCTCACTGACCATAAAACCAAAGATATACAAGGAGTTTCCCTCTGTTAACACATACATAATAAGTTTTTTGTATTACTGGAAAATTATCGATAGTTTTTATTTTTGTTACCGAAAGTTACTTTCCTGTACGCTTCTCCATCTCGCGTCGTTGATGATAAAAACCATACTTTTCGTACTCAGTCTTGGAGTAACAGAAATGCCCTCGCGGTCCCGCGGTCGATGGAAGTTGTTTGCTGGTCTGAGTGTTGTCGGATTCAGCGTTGCTGCAATCCTCGTCATAAACTTCATTCAAAACGGGTGGCAGGATTACGCCACGACCGTTCTCAATCCCGTCTCGCGGGAAGTCAATGCTTTCGTAGCAAACCAGATTGCCGACGCTGTTTCCGCCGTCCAACGGTTGTCTCCGAATGTACTGCCGCTTAACCAGCCAAACAAATACAAGCTCGATCACGCTGTCGGGGGCTTTTCGGAGATAGAAAAAAGTCTGTGGGACGCAATTTTGATAAACGCCCACCATAGCGACTATCGTCCGATTCGCGTCATCTATGGGGATGCACAAGGATATTACTTTTCGGTGCGCGAGCCTTCTCACGGGCATTATCTGGTGAGCAAACACAGCCCTACTGGCAATCGCCCCGCCTTCCAACCCTTGAAGGCTAAAGTCATCGAATTCGTTCCTTGTTCGCCCAGCTTTGATCCTCGCAAGCGGCCTTGGTATCAGGTTGCCAATGAACGTCAACGCACCACATGGATTCCGGTATTCCCAGACTACGATACCAAGGTGTCGCGGCAAGTCTTGGCCAAGCCACTGTATCGCCCCGACGGCACACTGAAAGGCGTGGCCGGTGTAGACATCGATCTTGTTGCGCTGACCAAGAAGCTGCGCGATGCGCTTCCACATAAAGACGCCAATATCTACCTGGTCAATGAAATTGGTCAGATCATCGCCACTGCCAACTCCCCACAGATCCCATCGACGCGTGGCACGCCCGTGCCACTAGAGAACATCCAAAGCCCATTCAACGCACGCCCGATAGGTCTAGGAACCATCGGTAGTTTCACATCGGGCGATCGCCCCTATTGGGAGATCAAACAGCCGGTAGTCAGCGCCGGGAACCCAGCATGGGAGATCGTACTGACCATTCCAGAATCTGCGCTGCTATCGCTATGGTTACGCGACGATAGCAGCAAGGTCGCACTCCTCCTCGCAGCATTACTGCTGATGCCACTGATCGGGTATGTACTGATTCAGCGGCAGTTAAAGAAGGTCCATGACTTGAAACATCTCATCACCCTCGCCGTCGCTGAACACACGGCTGAAGCTGTCCCGATCGAGACTGAACAGCATGTTCGGGAAATCACGAAAAAACTGAATCATCGCCTGAGGAATGATCTTCTGACTGGCGTATTGAATAGAGAAGCCTTCGCCTCACAGGTGCGCAGTCGCTGCGCGAATATGCCACTGTGCGATTCAGAAAAATTCTCATTACTTTTCATCGACCTGAATGGATTCAAGGAAGTCAATGACGTACATGGACACCATGCCGGTGACCAGGTACTGAAAATTACGGCACAAAGAATGAAACAGCAACTGAAACGCGACGACATGATTGCCAGATTTGGCGGCGATGAATTTGTAATCTACGCGCATGCAATGGACGACCTGGAAGGTGTTGAAGCGATATGCGAACGACTGCACCGGTCACTATCGCATCCGATACTTTTGGAGAGCGGTGTTTCGGTAAGCATTGGTGGCGCTATTGGTTGCGCTTATTTTCCCAAGGATGGGAGTGAGCTAGAGACGCTGATGGAAAAAGCAGATGGACGGATGTATTCAGCCAAGCGCGCAATGAAGCAGCAAAAAGGGGACCGTAAAAGCGAAGACTCGCAGCCAGTAGCTGCTGCCACGCAAGGAGCGGAAAAAAAAACCGATACAAGAATGCATCAACGCCCGGCAACATCGATGACGTTCCCTGCCCCGGAAAAGGAAATATCCGGGAAATTGCAACTCCCTTTTTTGGGCACAGGCAAGAAGGATCAACTCTGGCTTCAGCACTCCATCATCGAAACCACTCCAGAAGACGAGGCAATGGGTACTTCCGTCGTTTCTCCTCAGCCGTACACCCTCAAACAGGACGACCAAGGGATTTCGGTGGGAATGTAATCATGCGTGACTCATACACTAACGATTCTAATCGCTGGAAATTCACATTACCGACAGTCGGAGACACCGAGCTAGGGCAGAGTTTGGTGTCAGTCAGCGCTGAATGTGGCTACGAGAAATATGCGATAACACTTCCCATCAGGGCGTGGCAACGGATTAGCGGCGGTGAGAGGTTCGTCATCAAACGCCTAGTTTCTGTCGGAGACAACATCGTCCCTTGCGAATGGCATTTCAACCGCTACCAACGTGGAAATTTGTTTATCGACTGGGGACACGGTGACTTGCGATTCTGGATTCGAATGGAGGACACCGAAGTCCGTTTGGGTCGACAGGAACTGTCTTGGCCGAAGGACTATTCGGCATCCGATAAAGCGGTACCGACAAGACTTTTTTGGCGGCGCATAGGATCCTGTTGTTGGCAAATGGTAGCGTCCTTGATCAATGGGGCGAACAAGACTGGCTAAAGAGTCGCCTTGCAGCTATTGACTATCCAGGAGCAAGCACCAGAGTCCTACCCCTCCGGCAACATTTCATATGTTCACGTGCCGCAGGGATGTATCCTCGCTGTAAGACGCTTACCATCAAGGTTGGGACAACCAACGGAAACGAGCGGCGTGCAAGACCACCCGATAAACAAGCCTCTGATTCACATACACTGTCCAATGCATCTGCTAAGCGCCAGCAACATATGCGATGCTATCGACCTCAGAACGAAAATTACGGATATCAAGGCGATGGACAAGTACCGCGGCAAGTCAGGCAACTGGAAGGTGGAATAGTGAGCGGCGCGGCGGCACATCGGGCAAGGGGATTGTCCATGATTAACTCGCACGCCCGAACAATCGGTGTTGGCCTCCGGTCCGTCATGGTTCTTGCCGTGGTCGCCTGCGTGGGTGGTGGCGCCGCCGCCGGCAGCTTGTTCGGCGATCATTCGTGTCAGGCCTGGATCAAGCTTGAGTATCCGAGCAAAAAAAGGTGGGCCAACGCATTTCTTGCGCCGCTGAGCCTGACTTATCAAGGCTTGCAAAGAACCGGGCCGGACAAATACAACGATGACGCCAATGGCTTTGAACCCGCCATCCTCAGCATCGATAATTTTTGTCAGTCCCATCCCGATCAGGGCTCTGCAGACGGCGCGGCCGCTTACCTGAGCACTCTGACAGGCCATTGATTTCCCGCGCTCGTTCCATCCGCTGCCCTGCCACCGGCATGGAAGTGTTTCGACATTTCTGCAATCGTCCGGTTGTTCACTCTGAAAAAATTTCCCTGGGTTAAAGACTTCGAATTGATAGCTTGATCGCGATCAATTGTTTGACGTATTGGTGCGGTAACCGCGCGTAAGCGGTAGTTACGGGACACCGCGTTACAGCTATGCTGTTTTTCTTTTTTGGCAAGCTGAGACAAAGGAGTCTTCCATGATTACGTACACTGGTGCATCCCTGGATTTCATCGAGGACTGGCTGGAACAAGTCATCGATGTATCGCCTGTCGAGGGAAGTGCGACGCAGACCACGCTCCGTTGGAATGTGACGGAAAAGCCGGACGACGACCTCAGCCTCGCAGGCGCGACGCTGGTTCTCGACGGAGACTTCAGCGGGACCGATCCTGCCCTTCAGGAGGTCAGCAGCATTTCTGCCTATGACAGCAATAACAATTTGCTCTTTACCCTCGGCGCTCTGCAGGTCAGTCTCGTGAAATTGCAGCGGCTGGTGTCGGAAGGCGACCTCGACGATGTGCTCAAAGCGGGACAGCACGGCGGCCACTCGAGTCAGTATGAAGGGACTGAAGATTCGGACCGTTACAGCGGTTCGAAAGGTGACGATGCCTTCAACGGGGGCGGCGGTGATGACTCGGCGTTCGGCGGCAATGGCAACGATGACCTCTACGGCGACGACGGTAATGACCGCCTGAACGGAGGCAATGGCAGCGATCAGCTGTTCGGTGATGTCGGGAACGATTGGCTGCTCGGTGGCAATGGCAACGACCTGCTCTATGGGGGCACCGACGACGACAGGCTGAACGGCGGCAATGGCAATGACGATCTCGGGGGCGGAGACGGAAACGACGAGATCTCAGGCAGTGGCGGTAACGATGCCCTGTACGGAGGACTCGGCAACGATGTTCTTAAAGGCGACGGGGGCAATGACACGCTGTCAGGCGATGAAGGCGATGATCAGCTCTCGGGCGGTGGCGGCAACGATGTGCTTGCCGGAAGCAGCGGCAACGATGTCCTGCGCGGGCAAGGCGGTAATGACAGGCTCGATGGCGGTGAGGGACAGGACACGCTGTACGGTGAGGGCGGCAACGACATTTTCGTGATCGCTGACTCGGATGCCATCGATACCATCACCAAGTTTCAGACGGGCAAGGATGTGATCGAGATATCGGGAGCTGCTTTCGGCATCACCGAGCTTGCAAGCCTCTCGTTCGCCGTTGACGGCGACGGGAAGGGGCACCTGTATCACGATGCCGATGGGGAGGGCGAGGGCGTCGCCATCGAGATCGTCGGTGTGCAAATGGGTACGGTCAACGTGAGCAGCGATGTGATCATCGTTTAACTACCCTTTTCATCGTACTTTGAAAGCGTCGGGTCGGAAGACTCGACGCTCCTGTACCTGTCAGCAGCCAGAGCCTGGCTGCCGCGGAATTTTCGGGTGTACTTACCGCATGATGCGGCTGCAAGCGTAATCGAGCAGCGTGTTGTTCACTGAATCTGCTGTTACCGGCACCCATTCCGGGCTGGCGACCATGCCGGAACGGATCACCTTGCCGCCCTCGTCGCGCTCGCTGTGCAGCGTCGACCACATGGTGCGCATCTGGCGGAAGCGACAGTCAAATTCCACTTGCGAGCGAATCGACAATGCAGCGCTCGCATCGGGCTGCGCGAGATTCTGCAATTGCCACACGTAGACCACATAACCCTTGCGGGTCATGCCTTCCGTCTCCAGGTGATACGTTGTGCCTTGCGCGTCAGTAGCCACCGGGGGACGGTCTGCTGCCGCAGCAGAGATTGCAGCAGCGGCGCCGATGACGACGGCCAGAACCAGAGATTGGATTCGCATCGGCGGCTTACTGCAGTGGCAGCGTCAGCTGGAACATCATGCCGTTCAAGCCGAGCATGTTGGCTTGCAGCTGGAAGCCGTCGCCCAGTTCCCAGGCCAGCGCAGGCACGATCGCAGGTGAAAATCCGCCATAGTTGAACGGCACCTTGTCCTTGTAAATGCCGGTGTAACCATACAGCACACCTGCAGTCACTTTCGCGGTCAGCTGCGGAAGGCCGAGAAATTCACGGTAGGCCATCCCCCAAGGAAAGTAATAGCCCGACGGCTGGCCGAAGGAATTGCTGAAGTAGGCGATGCCGGCCAGCGAGCCATCTGTCCGCTGACGCTCGATACCGACCAGCCACACATGGCTATGCTCCGGATCTTCGTTGTAGTGACGCGTGTACGGCGACACCAGCAGCGCATACTGATCGCCTTCCTTTTTTTTCACGCTGAATCCGTCCAGCCAGTCATAAGCCGAGGCGGTGCCCGTCATCATGATCGAAACGATAAAGAGGGCTGCACAGGTCAGTGCGCGCCGGATTCCGGAAATAGTCATTTTGGAGGGTGCGATCGATTGATTGATCGAAGACAAGATAGCGCGGCGCACAGTACCATTTATTCAATGCGCCTTCAAGCCGGACGGCGCGAGAAGCTTATATTTTTGGTATCGATGTATCACGGCCGGCACAGGCAAAACAAAACCGCCGCCCCGTGCGGGAACGGCGGCTTATCTTGCCGACTGCCGGGCAGGATCAGCGCTGCACAGCGTCCACCACCGCCATCGCGGTCATGTTGACAATTCGGCGCACCGTCGCCGACGGGGTCAGGATGTGTACCGCACGCGCGCAGCCGAGCAGCACCGGGCCGATCGCGATGCCGCCGCCGGCGGCGACTTTAAGCAGGTTGTAAGCGATGTTGGCAGCGTCGATGTTCGGCATCACCAGCAGGTTCGCGTCCCCCTTGAGCACGGTGTCGGGCATCGTGGACTTCAGCAGATGCGCGTCGAGCGCGGTGTCGCCGTGCATCTCGCCGTCGACTTCCAGATCCGGTGCGCGCTCGCGGATGATCGCCAGGGCATTGCGCATCTTGAGCGCCGACTCGCTGTTGCTGCTGCCAAAGTTCGAGGCCGACAGCAGCGCGGCGCGCGGATGCAGGCCGAAGCGGCGCATTTCCTCAGCGGCCAGCATGGTGATCTCGGCCAGCTCGCGGGCGTTCGGGTTCTCGTTGACGTGGGTGTCCACCATCACCAGTTGGCGATTGGGCAGGATCACCGCGTTCATCGCCGCATAGACATTGACGCCTTCACGCTTGCCCAGCACCTGGTCGATGTAGTGCAGGTGCAGCTGGGTGGTGCCGTAGGTGCCGCAGATCATGCCGTCGGCATCACCCTTGTGGATGGCCATTGAGCCGATCAGCGTATGACGACGGCGCATTTCCAGCTTTGCCCACTGCTCGGTCACGCCCTTCCTGCGGGTCATGCCGAGGAAGGTCTCCCAGTACGAGCGATAACGCTCGTCGCGCTCCGGGTTGATGATGTCGAAATCGATTTCCGGACGCAGACGCAGCCCGTAACGCTCGATGCGCTGCGCCAGCACGGCCGGACGGCCGACCAGGATGGGCTTGGCCAGGCCTTCGTCGATCACCACCTGCACTGCGCGCAGCACGCGTTCTTCTTCGCCTTCGGCGAACACGATGCGCTTCTTCGCCGCCGGCGCTTTCTTCGCGATCGCGAACACCGGCTTCATGAAGGTGCCGCTGTGGTAGACGAATTGCTGCAGGCGATCCATGTACGCGGCCATGTCCTTGATCGGACGCGCAGCCACGCCGGACTTCTCGGCAGCGATCGCGACAGCCGGCGCGATCTTCAGCATCAGGCGCGGATCGAAGGGCTTGGGAATCAGGTACTCGGGGCCGAATGACAAATTGGTCACGCCATAGGTCGTGGCAACCACGTCCGACTGCTCGGCCTGCGCCTGCGCCCGGGCGTGGACTTCGAGGTGATCAATCCCGAATACGACGAGCGTTTCCGCGACTACTGGGAAACCTACCTGTCGATGACCGTCCGTAAAGGCATCAGCCAGCAGTATGCG